>JACCDX011447997.1_pt1 | contig 88107 bp, 76 predicted proteins | sample 7449681 | NCBI WGS metagenome assembly JACCDX01 (sample SAMN15323450, study PRJNA562643) | freshwater metagenome | isolation source: river surface water | place: USA:Blue River Watershed | collected 2017-08-18 | reverse complement strand
TAATACTTGTTGTGATTCAGATGAAATTACTTGTGATGGTAATATAAATTTAGGTTCTGCTAAACCTAAAGGACGAATACCTGTACCAACACCTCCTTGTTGTGTTCCAGATGAAATTACTTGTGATGGTAATATAAATTTAGGTTCTGCTAAAGGACGAATACCTGTACCAACGCCTCCTTGTTGTGATTCAGATGAAATTACTTGTGATGGTAATATAAATTTAGGTTCTGCTAAACCTAAAGGACGAATACCTGTACCAACACCTCCTTGTTGTGATTCAGATGAAATTACTTGTGATGGTAATATAAATTTAGGTTCTGCTAAACCTAAAGGACGAATACCTGTACCAACACCTCCTTGTTGTGTTTCTGGTAAAATTTCTTGTTCTGCAACTGCTGCTCTAATATTAGACAATGAAATACCTGTACCAACACCTCCTTGTTGTGTTTCTGGTAAAATTTCTTGTTCTGCAACTGCTGCTCTAACATTAGACAACAAAAAACCTGTACCAACACTTCCTTGTTGTATTTCTGGTTCAACAGATGCAAAATTTTCATAAATATTACCATGGCCCAAAAAATCAGAAAATGTTTCTACATTTTTAGTATATAATACAAATAAACCTAAAAAAGAAGTCATAAAACTTGCCATTAAAAAAGGCCTAGATATGTCATTTCCATGTTTTATGTCTTTATTTTGTAGATGAGAATAAAATGTATTTGTAATATACTTATCAAGTTCAACAATATTTAACTCCGCTTTAATATATCCATATTTATTAAAATAATCTTTTAGTTTATTTAAATTTAAATTTTTAAATTTTAGTCTTTGATTTTGGTTTTGTTTAGCTTCAAAACCAGATATTTTTCCTTGATTATCTAGTTGGGCAAAAAGACCTTCCATTATTAAATAAATTAGAAATTAATTCTAAATATTATTTTTTAACATCTCTATTAAAAATTCAATTGGTTTTTCTCCAATAGTTCGAATGTTTACTGTATTTGATGCTAATTCTTTTTTACCAAGGACTATAATCCAATTCCAATGTTGTTTTTCAGCATTTAATATCTTTTTTTGTAATGTTTCACTTGATAAATCCACATGCACATACTTTCCGGCGGAACTTGAAATAATTTGTTCTTGTATTTTATTAGCATATTCAACTAAATCAGGTTTAACTGATACCGGAATTATTGCAACTTGTCGAGGAGACACAAAATATGGAATATCACCTTGGCCATTTTCTAGTAACAATGCAATAAAACGTTCAACTGAACCTAAAATTGCCCGGTGTATAATCACTGGACGGGTAAGTTCGCCTTGGTCATTTTGATAAGTTAAGTTAAAACGCTCAGGTAAGTTAAAATCTAACTGAATAGTTCCCAATTGATGTTTACGTCCTAAAGTATCGGTTACTGTGAAATCTAATTTTGGACCATAAAATGCTCCATCTCCGGGGTTAATAGTAGATTCATCAAAAGTTGTAATTAACCGGGATAAAATTTCTTCTGCCTTATTCCAATTATCTAAAGACCCAATATATTTTTTTGGTCGGGTTGATAACCCAACTGAAAATTTAAAATTAAATATTTTGTAAACTTGCTTAATAAAATCAATCACTCCCTTAATTTCATCCTCAATTTGGTCCATTGAACAAAATATATGTGCATCATCCTGAGAAAATTTTCTTACTCGAGTTAATCCACGTAATGCCCCGTGAAATTCGTTTCGATGTAAAACTCCGAAATCTGCTAGTCTCATAGGTAATTGTCTGTATGAGGGATTCACATGTTTAAACATAAGACAGTGACTTGGACAATTATGTACAACTATCCCGTTTGCTACAAAAGATTGTATACTTGTGTCTACAGAAACATCATATACTTTTTTTATTCCAACTTTTTTTCGTGCAACTAACTTTAATTTAAATGTTGGTAGTTCATGGTCAAGTTCAACAGCATATGAATTTGGTTTGAAAAATTTTTCAGCATCTATTTCTTTTAAATATTCTTCAGGTGTATAAAAGCCATAACCACCCATGTGCGACAATTTTGAACCAGTTTTAATTGAATTTTGTAAATATTTTAGTTCAGGTATTGAAAATTTATCATTAAAAATATATTCGTTTGCAAGTGTTTCCTCTTTAAGTTTTGCATATAATTCTCTATTTTTTTTGTTAGAATCACAATGTTGTTCAATAAATTTATTTTTAAAACTATTGTGTTGTTTTAATATTTCAGTTTTAAGCATGTAATATGATTGTACAACATTAAGTCTCATTGATTTATGGCAACAATATGAAAATCCAATATATTTTGCAAAATCTAATAATGAAGATGATTCTATTTTAATTCTATAATGGTGTTTTGTACCTTTTTGATTTTTGTAAGGACCAGTTATGTTATGATTTTCAACACCAGAATTTGTTAATAAAATGGACAAATTATTCATATAGTTTAATAAATTATTCAACTTATCTTCTGATTTTGACAATGCAATATAAATTTCGGTAAAACAATTGCCGCTTAATACAGGTGCCCATCCATCGCCTCCAAAAACTCCAGATAAAAATTGTCTAATAAAATCTATTGGAACATTTTCATCAAATAAAAATGGAGGTAATGCAGTTTCTTTATCCATTCTACCCCCATAACCAAACAAATCAGCAAAAAGTCTCGAAACACGCGATGGTAATGTTACACGCCATAAGTTTCTTTTTTTCCCAAAAGTATTATTATACATATCTCCAAATGCCAATTTTAAATCTGCCATAATATTTTTCAAATCAATGTTATGGCCAGTATAAATTTCACAATGATATCTATTTTTTTTATCTTTGCTAATAGTGCCATCTGTAATAATCATACCACAAAGTCGTGCAAATGCCAAGCTTTTTGCGATATTTTCTTGTGTTTTCATATTAAATCTAAACTCTGTAGTTTCATTAGTTTTTTCAGTTACTGTTTTAAAAATTAATTGCCATTCATTATTTATTTCTTGAGAAACAAATGGAAATAATGGGCCACATACAACTTCACTTTCTTTTAATAATAGGTTTTGAGCTTCAATCCAACCATTTGTAGTTAAAATTTTATGTTCAGGCGTACATACTAATTTTCTGCCATCTAAAAACATTAATTCAATACATTCTTTTTTTCCACTATTTATAAAATTAATTTTATTTGTATTCACTAATTCTTTTTTAGAATTGTCATATCCTAGTAAAATTTTATTTGATATATTGTCCATTTTGTCCATTCTTACACTTGTTCCATTTGATAAAGATATATTACTATCACCAACAATACAATTCATTGGTTTCAATGAGAACTGTGATGAATCATCAGGATGGTGTTTTTCAATTATAAACATATTTTCCTTATATTTGTCCCAATGACCAGAAGTTTCCCACAGTGATTTATCGAAAATATTTGGTGTTATTACTTCTTGATAACCACGGGCCGTATATTCGGATCTAAAATAGCTTAGTAAATTATTATATAAGATTGCACCAGCAGGCAAGAAAAAAGCTGACCCAGGAGATTTCTCATCAAAAAAAAATAAGTCTAATTGATTACCTAGTTCAGAATGTGTTTTTAAATTTGACTCTGATTGAGATTGACCACAATTGCATTCAAATTCTTCTTCTTGGTGTTTTGTATCTTGGTTATTCATTAATTATTATTAAATATTATATCTTTATAATATTTAAGCAATAATCATCAATTTTTTTGTTTTCACACATCTATTTCCCTAACTACTTTACCATTTTCATACTTACCATAAAACTCTCCTTTTTTCCCATTAGCAATTTTAAATAAGTTATTATCCTCTAAAATATACTTTTTTCCTTTTATTTTTATTTCAACTTGTTCGTCTTCCGATTCTGATAATTCACTATCGGAATCTGATAACTCGGAATCTGAATCATCTGAAAAATCAATTATCTTATATGGAGTAGCCGGAGGTGGTACATATGTTATTTTATTTGAAGCCTCTGAATTAATAATATCATCTAATGTTCGCAATGAAGCCCACGTTTCAATAATCAAGTCTTTGTTATTATAACTTAGTAAATTTAACTCATTATAATACTTTTTAAGGCCTCGCTTATTTTTAAATAACAGATCCTTTAAACTTTCCAATTTTAATCTATACACTTCGCGTTCATTATGTCCAAATTCTTTATTTGAACACATTGCTTCTAACTTTTTAATGTTTCCAATTAAAATCTTGTCAAATAATTCATTCTTTTCTGTTTTAATAATTGAATTTGTTTTAACATCTATCATTGATGCATGTTTATCATTTAGTGCGGTTACACAATATGAATGGTATTCTGGAGTATCAGCATTAAAGTTTGTTGTCTGAATCAAGTACATTAAACTTGATAAACCTTTTGTCATTATGCCTCTTTGTTGTTCTACAGACAAGTGGGCAATACTTTCAGAACCAGGAGCGTTGTTAATTATTATTTTTTTATCATTTAATGTATTGTTTGTTGTGTAATTATTAATTACACTTGGTTTGTTTTTTAGTTCTTTTACTTCTTCTTTTAATTGAAGAAATTCTTCTTTAAGCACAGTCATCGCTTGTGTTTCGCATATTTTTTCATGTTTCCACCTGCTCTGATAGTGTTTAAAACCTTTATTACACTTTGAACAAAAAAAATTTTTTTCTGTTTCGGGTTTTGCATTTGGATTATGATAAGCAGATGTGTGTTTCCATAACCCAGAACGAGTTTTATATTTTACATTACATATTTCGCATTCAAAAGACATCGAGAGTATTGTTTATTTTAATAATACTATATTATGTGAAACTATCTTTTAAATCAATTTTATAATTTGGCGGAAACAGACTTATATGGAAACGGAAACGGAAATATATAATTGTTGATGTTCATTTAATTTGTTTTTTTTGGTTTCCACAAAGTGTATAGATGGAAAATTATTATTACATTAATTTTTTAACTTAAATATAATGTCATTATATCATATAATTTGTTAATCTTCATATCCCCATATGATAAGTCACCATAAGCCAAATATAAGTATTTTGGAAACGGAAAAGTAAGCCTTACCGTTAAATAAGCTACTGTTATAATTCATTTCCAACCCAGTAAAAAAAACTAAAAAATAAATTTTGTTTTGGTCCAAGGTCGTTTTTAAAAAAAAATTTCGCGTGGAAACAATTGATAAGTCGGAAACGGAAACATGGAAACGCTCAGCTGTTATGATTATATGGAAACCGTTTCCGCGATGCTTCACTACAGGATACTAGTATAATTGGATTATATGGTATAAATAAGCTGATATAATTACATAAGGATTTCCTAAAGGAAACGCTGATAAGCCAATATAAGCCTTGATAAGCCATTTGATAAGCATTTTGGAACTTTTGATAAGCCAAATATAAGCCTAAATATGGAAACGTTTAGTTTATTCATTTTGACAAAACTAATTGCTATGATAAGGCTTATATTGGCTTATCATGTAAACATGTTATTTCCTATATGTGATATACATTAAAATACGTATATACAATAAGTTAGTAATTACTGAACTAGTAGTATTGCATATATGGAAACGTTTCCATAAGTTCCATTACAGCATACACAAACCAAATATTTTGTTTCCACGCGCGCGCGCGAGACATTTTATACACATTTATTATTTCCATTTAATATTATTACATCTATTTACATCATAAATTCATTTTATAGTATATTTTATATATATGGTTAATACATAATAATTCATTAACAGGTATACTGTTTGATAATCAAATAAATTATAACTAACAAGCGTTTCCATGTTTATGGCTTATCAAGAGTTCCAAAATACTTATCAAATGGCTTATCAAAGCTTATATTGGCTTATCAGCGTTTCCTTTAGGAAATCCTTATGTAATTATATCAGCTTATTTATACCATATATTACAATTATACTGGTATCCGGTAGTGAAGCATCATGGAAACCGTTTCCATACAATCATAACAGCTGAGCGTTTCCATGTTTCCGTTTCCGACTTATCAATTGTTTCCACGCGAAATTTTTTTTTAAAAATGACCTTGGACCAAAATAAAATTTATTTTTTAAAAAATTTCCATTTATTTTTCACAATTTAAAAAAAATTCCATTTATTTTTCAACATTTTATACACAACCAAAATTTGACAAACTCTATATTTAAAAACAAGACTTGTTAATTTTATAATTTCATGTGTACGAATCAAAGTTATTACCATACATCACAATTTGATTTGTACTTAGCCCCTTCCCAATTGCAAGATTCTGGGTTGGGTGTTTTTACTAAAGAACCAATTCCATCAGACACATTAGTTGATGAATATTATGGTGAAATAACAACTTTATTAGGTGGTTCCTATGTATTGTATATTAAGGAAAATTGTTACATTGATGCTCTTGGTTATCCACGATGTTTTATGGCTATGATAAATGATGCATCTTTCGTACCCAAAAAAGTTATCCGTAAAAAAAAGAAAAAAATTGATATAACTCCTGATGCTAATTACGATGTAAATAATAATAAATTATTAAATAATTGTAAGTTTGTGATTGATAAAGAGTTAGAAAAGGCATATGTACACACTATTTGTTCAATACCTGTTGGTTCAGAACTTTTTATATCATATGGTCCTGATTATTGGAATTAGGCATATGTTAGTTCTGTTTTCGTCCAATAAATTTCTTCAGGACTATGTGATTTTCTAATAGTTGATGATTCCAAAATAAATAATTCAATACTATTAATAATTATATTGTGCACAAAACTTTTATGAATAATGTCCCCATTAAGTTTACAATAAGTTGAATATACCGCTTGAAATTTTACATTTTGCCAAGAAAACATTGAGTATATCAAATTAATCTTTTCATGGTCACTAAGATTGTCATCCCATGTAATTTTAGGAAAAAAACTTTTAATCCACATAAACCAGTTGGTAATAGTTGGTGCAATTTGGTGAGTTGAATGAATATATGTGAAAAATTCCCGACCCGACAAAAATCCATACCATGCTTTTCTAATGGCAATTCCTGCATCTGTTGAATAAAAATCAGAGTCATCCATAACACCAGGATTATTCAAAAAAAACTCTTCTAATTCTTGAGATTCTAAATTAGTCTGGTCCATCCATTTAGTTAATCTTGGAAAATTAATTACTCCGTCTGAAGAAAAAAACAAATGAGATAATCTAAGCAATACCAATTCAAAACCATCTTCTATTACTTTATTTTGTTCTTTATCAAAAAACCCATGGGATTTAATAGGTTTAACAAATTGTTCAACCAATATGTTTTTATAATTTTGATTTGAACTAACCTGGTCTTGTTGGCCTTGTTGGCTTGATTGACAGTTAAGTTCATCAGCTGTTGAAGCTGAACTGGTTGATGAGTCGGAATCTGATAGTATCATATTATTGTCTGTAATAAAAATTGAAGTGTCCATTATATTTGGATTGGTATTTAAATTAATTTAATGGGTTTTCATCTTTTTTCTATTTGTATTTATATGGACATTACTAACATAAAAGAATTAACTCTAAAAAATAATGCTTACCGTAAAATTATTCAAACAAATACCCATATGCAACTTGTTGTTATGAGTTTATTACCCGGTGAAGATATACCAATGGAAACACATGATACTCATGACCAATATTTTAATGTTGTCGAGGGCTCTTGTTTAATAAATACTAATGGACAGGGTTACAAGTTAAGTACTGGAATGATTATGATTGTTAAAGCTGGAACCCCACACCATGTTAAAAATTTATCCAAAACCAAAAAATTAAAATTATACACATTGTATTCACCACCAGAACACCCTGATGGACTAATTCAGCAAACAAAATCATCTCCATATCCAAAATCCAATCAAGTTGGCGGTTTTGTAAATTCCAGTAAATATATTGTTAATTATGAAAAAGTGGAAAACCCAACAAATATGTCCGGTGGTGCTGAACCTGTAATTTGGAAAGTTCATGTGTCTTTACCTTGGTACGAATTAATTAAACAAGGTAAAAAAACGGTTGAAGGTCGCCCAAATAGAAACACATTTGGACAAATGAAAATTGGAGACCAAATAGAATTTTCAAATAAAGAATTGAATGAGATTTTTATGGCTGAAATAACTAATGTAACTCATCATAAAACTTTTGAAGAAATGATTAGAGCTAATGGTATTGATAATGTTTTACCTGGAATAAGGAATATTGACGAAGGTGTTCAAGTATATATGCAATATTATACAAAGGAAATTGAAGCAGAATTTGGTGTTGTTGGAATTCACATAAAGTTACTTTGATTTTGTTGAATTTGATTTTTCTGTTTTGACACCTTTATATTTGTTATCGGATGCACTAATAAACTTTCCAGTTGTTGTGTCTCTTTTAACAAACTGTTCAGTTTTTGGATTAAACGTTTGAGAGCGGTCACGAACTGCTCCTTTACGATGTCCTTGATTTGTATTACCTGCCATTATAATTTTATTAATTGATTAAAAAATATTGATAATTTGAATAATTATCAATATTTATTTTAATATACCAATGTTCAATTTTAATCTGATATTATCAATTATTGAAGCAGTTTATGTAATATATATGCTAAATTTTTATAAATCAAAAACAAACTATGCCGACCCATCTGTTACATTTACTAATGCATTTTTAGCTCATCCGCGCACTCATTCCGATACACCAATAAGCATGGTTTGTCCTGCTGGAAATGCAATGAGTTTGGTTTTTGCATCCTATTTAATTACAAGAGAATTTTTTCCTCATACCAGTCAAGAAGAAATTCATGTATTAAAATTTATTAATATAATGATTATGTTGTTTGGTTTGGCAATGTCATCTATGAATCTTAATGTAGTATTTTATTTGTCACCTGTTTTTGCCCTTGAGATAATTAGATTGTGTTTTTAATTTAAATTAACTAGTTTATAATTCCAATTATTTTATTTTGTTTCCATAGGCATCCTCCATTTGATTTATATGTTACCTCAACTTGAACTTGAGAACCAACATCAATCACAACATTATTAATATTTTTAAATAGCCCGGAAATTCCAACTAAATCTGGTCTATCAAATTTTTTTATTTGTTCTGGGTCTCTAATATCAACTACCCACCATTCAGGTCCATCCCAATAACTTTGTTTAGTAACTAGACCAATAACTTGGTAGGTTGTTTCAATTGATTCAAATACTTCTGTTTCTGAATCAGAATAACCCGGCGATGATGAATCAGTTATATTACCTGAACTGGAATCGTCTGAGAAAACAGGCGTTGAAATATTTGATGACACGCGTGGAATAGAAGGAATTTGGCTCTCATGTATGGTGTTTGTTGTGAATATATTTTTAAATTCAAAGTAATCTGACATTAATATATTATTTAAGTTTACTTGATAAAATATTTTTCAATTTTTACAACTTATAATTAAAAAATATTGAAAATTTATTGGATAAAGGAATATTAATAATATAGGATAATGCCAGAACTCAAAAACGAAACATTTATTGCAAACATTACCGACCCCAGAACTGGACGCCAAGTTAAAAAAATCTACCAAATCAAAGTATCCAAATTAGGCCGATTGGTTGAACCACTTGTTTGGGAATATTATAAAAATCGCGCGAACATGTCTGTTGGTGAAATTTATAAAAAATTTAATGGATATCAATTAAGATTTATCTATTTTGCAGACCCGGTTATTTATACTGTTGATACAATTGGCCCTGAACAAGTCGAATCGATGACAAACTTACCCAATAATTCTACTTTAAAGAAAAAGACCAAACCTGCCGAACCTGTTGAACCTACTGAAGTAGTCACAGATGCTGATGAAACAAATTCAGAAAACTCGATTGAAGTTTAATTTCATTTAAAATTAATAATTTATAACTACAATAAAATAATTGGAAAACAAACTTAATTTAAATTAGCTTGAACTAATTGGACATGTCACAGGCTACGTATTTGTTAACATAACTAAGTTTATTGTCTGGGTTTGATTTGTTATCACACAATGGGAATAATTTGGTTACATGCTTTTAAATTAAACAATAATAAATTATTAATTTAAAAGTATTGGAAATTAAACTTCAATTTCTGCTGGTGCTTTTTTAACTTTATTAGTTTCAAAATTATAGTATCCATATAATTTTCCTGTTGTATTATCTTCATTTATATAATATACATTTGTCCCTTTTATAATATAAGTTTTATTTTTAATTTCAACATACTGCTCATCTTCTTGTGATTCTTCTTTTTCATCATTTGCAGATTCAAGTAATTTAATTATATAATCCATTTTATTTTCAAGTTTTAATATTTTTTTATAAATGGTTGTAACGTCTTCTTGAACACTATCAATGGTATTTTGCATTTCTTCATAATTATTTTGGTCTATTGTAATTAATACTTTATTTTTGAGTTCTTTGCTTATCCTCTTTTCGGTTTTTCTTTTTTTATTTTCTTTTTTTTCAGAAACAATATTTTTATAAATATCTGATTTAACATATTCATCATAGCCGTTAGCTTCAAATGTATGATTTATAATACCTAATTGTTTTAATCTTGCGGCACAAGCACCTGGTGTTCTTCCATGTGTTTTTCCAATAGTTAGAATATTTATATTATCATTATATTCTTCTAAAAGTTGTTTATCTTCGTTATCTGTCCATTTTTCTCCTCTATTGACCAGTAACTCCATTATAATATAAATTAACTAAGCCTTTAAGTTAAACTTCAATTTCTGCCGGTGCTTTTTTACTAGCTCGGTAAGTTTTAGCGTATTGGGCTTTTTGTTTATTAAATTCGTCCACACCAACTGATTGTTTTTGCTTTTCTAAATACCGTTGGGTTCTTTCCCGTTGAGCGAGTTTTTCAGGCGTACCAGAATGTTCAATAATTTTATTAGTTGTTTTCCATTGATTTGTGTTGGCAATTTTATTTTGTGCTGGGTCCAGGTTTAGCCCGTGCTTGTTATTAAGATCATTAATAAATTCATTTAGCTCGGTTTGCAAATCATATGAATTAATTTTGGTTTTGTACTGGTATCTTTGTCCATCTACTTTTTTGCAAAACTGAATATAATCAACGTTATTTACATTACAAATGGAAAAGTTTGCTGGCATCACTGGTTTGGTCGTGTTAGAATTATCAACTTGTTCAGTTTTAATTGGCTTCACAATACTTGTGTATTCGTATGGGATGTTTTGTAAAGTAGATTTTTCAAACTGAACCATATCTTTGTATAAACTGTTTATTAAGTCAATAAAATTATTATATTCGGTTTGAAAATCATTTGTTGTTAATTTTACCATTTTTTTAATTCTTTTACCATCAATAGCTTTAACAAATGTTAAGTAATAGTCTTGATTTGTTTTTACAACACTAATATTTTTTGGTAATTTAAATTCACCATTTGATATTACCGGTGCATTGATTGTTTTTTGGGGCAAATTATTATTATTAGTTTGAATATTTTCGTTGTGATTTTGATTACTTTTGTTTTGGATTTGGTTTTCTGTATTGTCTTGATTGTTTTCTAGATTATACAAATTAATATTTTTAGTGTTTTCTATTGTAAATTTAAGTGGTTTAATTTGTTCATATTTTTCATTTAACTCTTTCATAAATGTTTCAAATTCACTTTGTATGTTATTTGTTTTAATTTTTTTATTTAATCCTATTCTAATCCCTTTTTCAATTTTACTAAATGAGAAATAATATGATTTAGTTTTAGATTCAAAATAAAATGAGAAATTTGGAGGCAAAACTAATTTTAAACTGTTTTCTTCCTGTTGTTGAGATATGTCTGAATCATTTATTTGAATAACATTATTAATTGTGTAATTTAACATTTTAAGTTCTGGATATTTTTTATTAATAAGTTCGATAAATGTATTAAGTTCATTTTGTAAATTTGTTGTTTTTAATACATAATTATAACCATATCTAGTATTATTTTTTCTTAGGTCAAAAACTAATTTAAAAGGCCTATTACTTGTGTTTAGTCTTATTCCGGTTGGAAAATCAATTTTATCATTTGTAGTTCCAATTTTTTTATCAAATTCTTTTTGTGTAATTTTATTTTCAATCAATTGTAATTTTAATTTTGCCTGATTTAGTTTTTCTTGTATTGAAACGTTAGAAGATTTTGTTGTATCCCATCTTTTATCACAATTAGGGTGATTACAGATGTAAAAATATTCGCGATATTTTGTTTTTTCATCATCCATAAATTCTTTACGATAAACAACATATTTTGGAATGTCTGTTTGATGTATTCCATTTGGTAATTCGCACGCATCTTTACGCCTAGATTGTTTATCACGGTTAGCATTTTGTACTGACATATTAACAAGTCTTAAATTTGTACGTCTATTATCTAACTTATCTTGGTTAATGTGGTCAACCGTTTTTTCAAAACTTGTTAAATTTTCATTGTGTACATCCATGATAAGTTGATGCAAATAATATACTTTTTGTTTTTCGCCACTATTGATTGTACAACAGACATAACCATTCTGAAATAACCTCCATGTTGGTCTAAAATTTATTTTAGAATCATTGTTATTATTAAAGGTTAATACTTTATTAATGTCTCTCTTTGAAATTTTAGTATATATATTATCTTTGATATGCATTGTATAGTAAGTATTATTTTCATTATCTTTTACTTTCCAATACATATTTCTATATTCTCCGGCACAAGCTCCTTCTTTAATTTGAACAGACGAGCCTTTTTCGATAATAGTACAATTTGGAGGGTCAAAAAAACTGTTTTCATATTTTTCATCTAACTTAATTATAAGATTATCTGGCAAGTAATCGTTATAATCATTATTTTTAAATTCAACAGTTTTTATTTTTAAATCAGGATAAAATACATCAATTAATCTTGTATCTTTTTTATAATTTTTATAATACCATAATTTATCACTTGAGTTTTGATAAAAATTTTCAGGGATTGAGTTTTTAAGTCGCGAAACAACATAACCTTGTTCCATATTAATCTTAACTTTATCAACTAAAAGTCCATAGTCTTTATTTTTAACCGATTTTATTAACATTTTATTAATTATATATATTAATATCTCTTTAAATTAAAATAATTTCAATTTTAGTTTAAAATATACTGTGATGTAAATAATATCATATAAAATATATTATATATTATATGATGTAATAACAATAGAAAAATATTGTAAAATGTTTAATTGCTGTAGGCAGTTCCAGCCATGCCGCTCATCACACGAAGTACGTTATAATTAACGGTGTAGATGTTAACAACGGAGTTAGAGCTGGTACCGATGTATCTGGATACATAGGATGAGCTGGAAGCGTTGTATAATCCGCAGTCAACTTGGAGGGTAGCATTATCAATACGGGAGAAGTTGCAGGTACCAGTGGGTTGGTGGTCTTCGGCTCTGAGAGCAAAAGAGTAAACGTTGATACCGTCAGCAGGGGTATTGGTAAAGTGTTGAGCAGGTTGGACATAGTTGAAGTAGTTACCATCACGGGCTTGGAATCTATCGTGACCGTTAAGTTGGAGCTTAGCGTTAACACAAGGATTGTCAGAGCCATCAATGAAGTTACCATAGTTGTGGTAGTCAACGACGCTGAGGGCGAAAGCGTTGAGCATACCAGCAGGGACACCCATGGCAACAAGTTGGTCGACAGTCATAGAGATGTCTTCCATGGTGAGGTCATTGCGGGTGACAATGGCGTTTTCTAAGAGATTGTCAGCAGAACTGGCAATTTGAACAGCACCGTTGGCAGCAATGGCAGATTGGGCAACGAATTTAACTTCGAATTTGTCCCAAACACCACCAGCAGGTCTGGAGGGTTCAACTAAGTCACCAACAGCAACAGGGGCAGTGCAGTTAGCAACAATAGTACCGTTGGCTAAGGTGGCAGCACCTTGGGAGCCAGCGCAGGCAAGGACCTTGGCGAAGCGGTCACGAGCAGCGTTCCAGTTACCATCGAAAGCGTGAGCGATCCATTTGGTGCGGTTCATGTGGCGTTCAAGGTGAGGAGCCCAGATGAGGTATTTAGAAGGATGGTTGAAGTTAAGTCTGTATTTGTTGGAAGCAGCAGTTAAGGATTCAGCACCAGTGAATTGGAGTTGTTCAATGAGGTATTCGTGGGAAGCTTGAGCGAATCTCTTGCGTTCTTCGGAATCTAAGTAAACATAGTCAATTAAGAGGTAAGAATCAGCCATTAAGTTAGAGAGTTGGGGAGCTTGAACACCAGCATAGTTGACACAAGCAAGGGCATCTCTGAATTTAAGGGTGACGCGGACGTCGTGGTATTGTACCTTTGTGTTACTATAATTTATAAAAATTATAGCCGGTTATAAAACCGCCTTATGTTTCCATAAGGAGCAGACTGTATCTTAAGCCTAGAATTTTTAATTCCAAACCCAAAACCTTACAGTCGTTGAGCCTTCTTCTTCTTAACATTGTAAAAAGAAGCTTGGTTGCGGATTGTCCATTTTACTCACATATGTGAGCGCATCTATGAGGTTTTTACCTTGGCTTAATAAATTAAGCACACCTGAGTTTTTTCTCTCAGCCATTCAAATATTTCTATTTGAACTTGGTACTCATAACTTTAGGAGTTTCCCGCAGTTTGGTTTTGTCGCATCTTATTGATACTAGCATTTATGGAACAATAATATCACTTAATTTATTGTTTACACACCATTAAATAGGTTATCTCAGCTTATGTGTAATTTTACTGAGTATAATGCTTTTCAGCCCAACGTTTAGGCAATTAATGGAAGAGCTAACCCGTTATTTCTGTTGAACCAGAATTGGAGGGGGATATACATTTGGTAAGCATTGGTAGCGTTGGCATTAACTGAGGTGAGTTCAGGAACATCACCAATCATCTTGGCATAACCACGAACTTGACCAGCTTTGTGGGTAAGTTCGTACCAGATGTTGAGCCAATCACCGTATTGTTCATCGATTTTGGATCCACCAATTTCGATTTTAACGTTTTCGATCATGGCGTGACCGAGTCTGTTAACGTAACCCCAAGCGACACCGCCTGCAGGTTGAGCGTTTAATTTAACAGCAACGTACATGTTGGTGATAAGATCACCGTTTCTGTTGATGTTGCATGTAACAGTGCGACCGAAGTCTGCGGCACCATTCCAAGTTTGTTGGATTGGTTCGACGCTGAAGTTAGTGTGACGTCTGTCGAAAAATACCCTACCTTTCGGTATATTTATGATGTGAACACATCGGGTCTAGACTATATCTTAAGCTGTTAAATACATGATGATTTTAACAACCCAGAACCATATAGTCGTTGAACTGCACACTTGAATACATCTAAGTGCTTGGCTGCGGATTTCCCATTGTAACATTTATAGGATTTTTACCTTGGCTTAATACATTAAGCTCGTCCAAGTTTTTCTCTTGGCCATTTAAACATTACTGTTTAAACTTGGTACCTATAACTTTAGGGGTTTCCCGCAATTTGATTCTGTTGCTATTTGTTTAGGTGGTGATAAACAAATAACTAGTATCTGTGGATTTATCTAATAATTAGATCTACACACCATCAAATTGTTTGTCCTATTTACTTGTGTAGTTTTCAATAGGAATGATACTTTTCCGTCCAACAGTTTAGACGACTTTGAAGAAAGTAATTTGAGGATTACCAGAACGGTTGTTTCCCATAGGTTTCCCAATGGGCCGGACTATATCTTAAGCATTTAAACATTAGAGTTCAAACACCCATTTCCATTTAGTCTCTGGACTGCACACACAGATTTATAAATTATAGCCCTTTGGGCGTATACGCCTATGTGAGGCTATAATCTATGTGCTTGGCTCAGCGCTTATCCATTTCATTAAAACATTTATAATGTCTTAAATCATACACCAGATTTTTACCTTAGAACCAAATAATATGGTTCAAACCCCAGTTCACTTCTCTGGGCCGTTCAGACATTGATGTCTGAAGTTGGTACTGGATTTAAAGATAAAAAATTATTTTTTTTCTTTTCAATATTTGCAATAAAAGTTAAATCGATTTTACAACTTTTTGAGTTGTTTTTGCTTTTTTCTAATGGACATATGTTATACCAAACAAAACATTTTTGGACATTTTCTTCTTTTGAAAAATCAAAAGAAGCACATGGTACTATATGGTCAAAATCCCAATATGTACCATGGTTATTCCAGTTCATTTTTTCATCAAATTGAAATGTTATCCATTTTTTAAAATATTCTAATGGAACTCCTAAAAAATTAAGAATTTTTGAATATTTTTTATGTTCTTTTACTGTTTTAGTAAAACGACTTCTAATTATTTTTTTAATTCTATAATTCATATCGGTTGCATATCTCTCTCTTGATAATTCATTAGCTCGAGGGTTGTAAGATAATCTGTATTCTTTATACCATTCTTGATTATTTTTAACCCAATTTTTTTGCTTTGTGCTAATTACTTCTTTATTATCAGCTCTGTATTGAGATGCATAATTATTTAGACAGTCTTTACATGTACCATGTAAAATTTTTTTTTCTTTATTTCTAAAAGAAAAATCATTTAACTCTTTTGTTTGTTCACATTTATTGCATTTTTTACTTGTCATTATTAAATAAATTTATTTATCTTTAAGTATTTGTCTTTAGGAACTTGCCTGAATTTGGAAATGTTGCACTATACAATAAAATTATACAGTACTAGTAGCTGTGTTATGTGTTTGTTAAAAGCACATGGAATTACACTAAAAGGATTACCTTAACAAACAATTCCAATTTGTTAAGCATGCTACTTTTCTACCCATCTAGTCTAGGTAAACATCTTGCGAGAATCTTTATGGTTTCCCATAAAGCCTGACTATATCTTAAGCCTTATTTTACAATAAGACCGAGTACCATTTAGTCGATGAACTGCACACAAAATTAAAACAATACATGTTACATTAATATTTGTGCTTGGCTGCTGATTACCCAATATTTAACATTTTTACTTTTGGCTCATTTAATGAGCACATCCAAGTTTTTATTCTTGGCCAGTTAATTATTACTAATTAACCTTAGTAGTTAAATCTTAAGGGAGTCCCAGCAATTTGATACTCTTGCCATTCGTCGGTGGCCACGAATGACTAGTAGGTTATATGATGATATTAAATATCATCCAAATATTTACATCGATTTGACTACTATAGTATATTTGGAACTATAATAGCGACCTACTGTTGGCGCCCAAGAGTTAAGCACCATAGGCAACAAGTTGCATTAAACCACCACCGGACATTTAGATATATAATTTGGAGTAGAAATTTTTTTTAATAAATTATTTTATAAAAAACGCTCTTTGAAGTTTTAAATACTGAATTTTAATAATTTATTTCCACTTTTTTTTGTAAAAAACATATTTTCTATAGGTTTTTTGCCAAAACTTAAAAATTTTTTATCCAGATTTTTTTATTGAATTTTTATAATATTTATTTAAAGTCTTTTTATTTAATAACACTAATAAGTGGATGTCAAGTTCAAAGGGTTCTGGCAATACATCTAAGTATAAGAAAAACAAACAAGCATCAACAAAAGAGACAGGTACAGTTGATGATAAACACAGACTTATGGTTAAATATTTTAACGAAAAACGCAATGTGAAACAAGATTTATTAGATCAAATTTCTGTTATAACAGTTGAAATAAAAGCTATGGAAGAACGAAGAGAAAGCTTTACTTTATCTGATATTAAAAATCGTGCCAATTTGTTAGATAAGAAAGAGCAATTGGAACACGAATATAATACCATAAAAAATAATTTTGATGAAATGGATTACTATGATAACGCAGGTGATATTATATCTGATTATTATGAAATGAGAGACACCAAAGAAACACAACCAAAAGAAACAAAAAATATTTTGGAATTTTTATGTAAAAAGGAAAAAAATCCAATGACCCAGGGTGAAGCAAAACCAGCAACTAGGGCAAACCTGTTTGAAAAATATTGTCAACGGGTTGAAGGCATAAGAGTGGTTCAAGATGATGGTTCCAATCGTATAAAATATTGTGATGAATGTAAGATAGAAAAAATATTGGATATGGCTGAAAGTGCATATATTTGCCCATGTTGTGGTGACAGTGAAATGATTATATTGGATGAAGACAGACAAATTAAAGATTACAGTCCATATCGTCGTTTAAATCATTTTAGGGAATGGCTTAATCAATTTCAAGCTAAACAAAGCCCAGATATTCCGGAAAATGTTTTTGTTGATATTGTCAAAGAGTTAAATAAAAAGCGCATTACTGATTTAGCAACATTAAATAAAAAGAAAATGAAAGCAATATTAAAGAAATTAGATTACAATAATTATTATGAACATGTTGCATATATAATTAATAAATTAAACAATTTACCCCCGCCAAAAATTACTCGAGATATGGAAAAATTATTTATTTCCATGTTTTTTAAAATACAAGAACCATGGGAAATGTACAAACAGGCAGAACGTAAAAACTTTTTGTCTTATTCTTATGTGTTACATAAGTTTTGTGAATTACTCGAATTAGACCATTTGTTGGAATGCTTTCCATTACATAAAGACCCAGATAAAATTATGGAAAATGACCAAATTTGGGAAAAGATTTGCAAGCATCTTAAATGGGAGTATATTAGCTCTTTTAAGTAAGAGCTAATCTAGGTTAATTTTTGTAAAATTAACGTACATTTCTTCATTTAAATGAAGAGATTTAGGCTTTTACATTTTATTAAAAGCTTATATAATTTTTTTATGTAAAAATATTAAATTAACAATTGAAATAATTTTTAATTTAATCTGAAATAAAACCTATTTAATATTAATAATGAATCATATATTACATAATATTGCTTTAATTATACTAGGATTAGGAATAATTCTAATTACAGTATACATTACAAAGGCTACATCGAATGGATTTAAAACAACTGATGTTATATTAATGGAACAACGAGAATTAGAAGCTAGAAGACGTGGATTAAAACCAGATGAATCAGTTTATGATTTTAGACCGAGTAGGGTTTATAAGAAAATGTTTTCAGATCCATCTGTTTGGTTAGGTTATGGGGATTTTGATGAAAACGAAGTTAAGGAAAAGATATATGTGAAATCAGCTTAATATCAAGTTTTTAAATTGTAAAAAAAGTTTTTTAAAAAATTTAACTTAAAGGTTTACTAACTAATATTTTTAATGTCAAAAGTAGATTATTTAACTGAAATAATTTCAATGTTACCTCCTAACCAAAAATTTGTTTGTTTAAGTTTTGTTACAGACAAAGAAAATAAACTCACTATGACTGGTATTAGATTTGGTGGTGCTTTTGCAACCTATGAAGAAGCTTGTGAACAAGCTAAAAAGCTCCAATCAATTGACCAATATTTTAATGTGTATGTTGGCGAAGGCGGTAAATGGCTTCCCTTTGACCCTAATCCAGATTCTGAAGCAGTTGCCAGTTCTGTTTATGCTGATGACCAACTTAATAACATGATGAAATCATACATGGAGAACCAAGAAAAGGCCAAGGTTTATCACGAACAACGTAAACAAGAATTAGTTAGACAAAACATTTTGGAAAATCTTCAAACTCGTCGCGAAAACTTAGATGAACTTAACAAGAAACTTAAGAAGGCCAAAAAGAAGGAACATACTGAAGAAGCTCAAGCAATTGAACAAAATATTTTATCAATTGAAGAACAAATTAAAAAGATGGAAGAAAAGAAAGTTGAATTAGATGCTCAAATTGAAGATTTATCTAACCAAGTTAAAGCATATGGTTCAACTCAAGGCTATAATCCTGCAGGTCCTGCAAATCCTTCAGATGTTAACCTTTAAATTTAATTAACTTTAATTAAAAATAAATGATTAATACTAATTATTAAATTATTATTAATATTTAACTTTTTCAACAAGTACACGAACAGTATTTTTTCTTTTAGATACTAAATCGGCAGGGTTAAAAACTTCAAGTCTTCTATTCCAGTCTTTATCGTATGCTTTATCATGGTATTTGTGAAACTTATTGCAACCAATTTTAAATGTTGGTACAGTTTTTGCTCTATACCAGAATACTTTATCAGTGAGATTTTTAGAATGAACACGGTTGTTAATAACCATGATACCATAGTTTTCGGTAATATCAGTAAAAACCTGTTGAAAAATATCAAAAGTTGGAAACATACCAGCATAATGTTCATATAAGCGTTTTCTATTGGAAATTGTGTCTTCAGCTAACAAGAAAATATAATCAAAATTGGATCTCATTTCAGGAGGAATACCGACAGAATATTGCATAGTTAAAATAAATGATAAGTGGTGATGACGACCATTAAAAAACAATTCAAGAATATTAGGGTCCTTTAACCATGTACCTTTGGAACTCATACAATCATCCATAATTAACATTACGGAATCATTTTTGGCTTTTTTGCCATTTTTAACTCTTTTTTTATTGTCTTCATTCATTTTTGCTTGTCTCTCGTATACTCTGGTAAGAATAGACGAATCATATTCAGAATAAATATATGAATCAGGAATAAATTCAGAATAAAAAGAGTTGAGTTTTTCGGTTCTACTAATAGCAAGAGCAGATGCTATATTTCTTTTTTGATACATGATTTCTCTTGTTAAGAAAGATTTACCGGTAGCACGTTTTGCAATCATAGCAATAGTGCAGTGGTCGACCATTTCATTAATTTTGAAAGGTTTTATAGGTAATCTTGTTGCTCCAAATCCTACTTCTTTTGTTGCCATTACAATAGGCTAGATATTTTTTATATTTGTTGTTTATTGTTTATTGTAATCTACTTACATGTGAAGTTTTGTATTTATTAAATTTGATAATTTATCTATTTCTTCTTCCATATTATTGGTATTAACTAAGTCGTTATGATATAATATATCTTTTGCAATCCAAGACATTCCAGAAGGTTTTTTTGCAATTGTTACTATTGTATTTGTTAGGTTAAGATTTTTAAAGTCAAACTTCTTTAATTTAAGAGTACCAGAGGGATAAGTTTGCTTAGATTTTTCTAAAGAATTATCCGGTTGTTTAGATTGAACTGCCATTGATATTAAGTAAAGCTAGATATTTTATTCACAGTGTAACGGATTTGTTTTTCTTAAGTAATCCGATAAATCCAAATAAAATATTTTTTCATTTATTGTGGTACTTGGTGATTTTAAATCAATTACAATAAATTTATCATATCTGGTATTTTCCAATAATATTTTTTTAAATATTTCAATGTCTGGAATAAAACTGGCAAATAACTCATAATATTTTTTCTTTTCAAAAATATGTATTAATGAACCAATAATTGCATAGTCTGTATGGGGAACAAGTTTTATGATTTTTTTTGTTTCTGTTAAAGACCAACATATACTTAAGTTATTGGCTTTTTGGTTTGCAAACAACCCATATAATGATTCTATATACTTGTTATGTATCATACATTGGTCAATAAATAACAAAACTGAACTATTTGTTTTCCTATTGAATTTTTTATTGTTGTGACAAATAAGCTCATGTCTTTTTTTAACTCGATCAGCAAAAGCCGGTTCATATGATGGATATATAAACTTGTTATCAGTTATATTCAAATAAGTATTTTGATATAATGAATTTCTTGCCATGGCAACTTTAACAATTGGCTGAAATGTTTTACATTTGGTAATAACATTAAGAAACCAACAAGTTGCGTCATGGCCATAAATATTTGTATAAATACATGTGGGATGAGTTAACTTGTTTAAATCAAATGGTTTAATATTATATTTATTTTCCATTATTAAGAATCAGATAAAAAATTATCGGTAAAGCCCAACAGAATTTTGAAAAATCAAGCAAATTTGATAAATAAAAAGAAAAAAATTGTCTGTGAGAGCAAGAATTAACTTAATTCTTGTTTCTACGATAAAATTTTTTTAATTAAAAAAATTGAAAAATACTTGTTAATATTATAGTTTTATTATATTTTATGAATCAAATTTATTATATTAATCAAACCAACCCAGTCAATTTAATAACAGAAAAAAAAGTGGAGAATTATTCCCAGGAAATAACTAATAAAATACTATCAGTTTTACCTAAAATTAAATCCTCATGGGAATTATTATATAACTTAAATTTTCAAGATAAAAATAATTGGATTGAATTACATGAAAATTTAATCCCATTATTTAGAAAAAATAGTTTTTATAGCCTGGTAGGACATGAATCTTACTATCCTCAACCAACCCCAAATTGTCGTTATTATATTAAACCAAATGATGGTTCTTGTGGGAAAGGAATTCAAATTCTTAATGTAAAACCTGATAAACTTGATGACACATGTGTTGCATGTCCGGAAATCATTCCCAGGTTAATTACCAACCCGGATGGTCTCCAATACAAGTATGATTATCGGGTTTGGGTTGGGATAACAGGAGAATTAGATTTTTATGTATGTCCCACACTAATTAAACGGACAAGTACAATTCCTTTTAATATTAATGAAACTGCTGGTTCGCTAACAAACACATCACTTTATTCAGAACAATCAAATTGCCAAGATGAGGGTTTATACAAGCAAATTAGTTTTATTGTATCAGATGTGTTAAATAAGTTACACCCAATACCAAATGCTAACCAAGCTATGTTAACAGGGTGGGACTTTATTGTTGGAGAATCTGGAGAGGTTTATGTACTTGAAGTAAATTGTAGCCCAGGTATAAATATTTTACATTTGGAAGTGTTAACAGAGTATATGAATTGGGTATTGGCAAATTAATAAATATTTCATGACACTAAATACAAATCAATTTATTGGTAAAAGTTTAGATGAAGTGAAATCTATTACATCCAATTTAAATTTATTTATTAGAGTAGTTGTATTGGATGGTAAATCCTTATCAGTAGATAAAAAATATCAGTAGATAAAAAAAACCAGAGTTCCAGGTGTAATATCCAAACAAAAAATCACATAGTAACAAAAATTATTTCATTTGGTTAATATGGGATTTTATTTTTTAAAAGTCCGGTCCGGTTTAAAAAGCCTACAAGGATTTTTATTTTAAAAATCCGGTCCAGTAACGACAAAGATTTTTACCTAAAAATCTGGTAGGTCAGTAAAAATTTGTTGTTCGCTTATTATATTTTTTCCTGATTGTCTCGCCAAATCAACAGGGGAAATTTTAGGGACTTGATTAGCTGTACTAATCGGTTCACCAGCAGTAAAAATAGCGATTTCCCCAATGACCGATTCACAAGATTCCCCAGACACAGTGGAAATTATTTCTGGGATATTGATTACAAAACCAACTATTGCGCTAACAAGAATAGGGAATTTGTATTGTTCATAAAATGTGTCTCTTGTTTTATTATGCTTTTTGTCATCAACATTTTGAAACCATAGGATGATTAAAAATGTACCAGCAATAATAATTAACTGTTTTAGAATTAAATCCATTAAAATAATAAAGAAAATAAAAATATTTAATTTGAAATAGATTATTTTTATCTTCGTCTAAAATTGATTAAAATATTAAATTAATTTTTAAACAAAAATTTCTAGGACAGTATATAGGAAATGACTCAAATTAAACAATCACATTTATCGCATGTTCAAAGATTAACTAAATATGTGTTAATGGGTTTAATTGTTGTGATTGCAACAAGATATATTCCAGACAACAATATTCAAACAAAAGAAATTATAATGATTGGTGCAACTTCTTCAATTGCATTCGCTATATTAGACATGATATCTCCAGCTATTACAATTCAACAATCACAAGCCAAGTCTGAACAACCAACAAAGGCATTAGTTGAAGCTTAAATTTTATAAATGTTAGATAAACTTTTATAAAATTGCTTAAAATTGCATATAATTGTTAAAAAACTTTTTCTTGTCTTTTGAGTTTTTGTTTTCAGGTTTTTGTTGACCTGATTTGCCTTGGACATTAGAGTTTGAGAAAATTTCTTGATATTTGTTGTCATTATCCTCTTGACTATAATTTAAGCTGGTTTCAAGGTCAGAGTCAGTAGCCAAGTCTTTTTGAAGAATTTTTTTAATTTTATCATCAATTGATTCAGGGTTTTTAGATCCGGTATCTTTGCTAGGTTTAATTGATTCTTCAAGGTTTTTAATTGACTGTTTAATGTTGGCCATAGAGTCAGAACTTGATGTATCTGAGTTTTTATCTGAACCAGATAAAGTGTTAACTGGTGAATTTTTATCCGTACTTAGCAAAGAAGCAACATCAGATGATGTTAAAGAATTTTGACCAATAATATTTAATATTCTTGACCCAATAGTTTTTTCGTCAGTGGATTGTTGATTAGTAGGTGCGGCTAATCCATCTGCTGGTTTGGGTGTTTGAATGGGAGAATTATTTCTTACATCTGAACCAGAATAATTAATTTCAAGAACTTTATCATCTGCTAAGTCTTTTTTAATTAATTTAGTGAGGTTTTTTTCGTCGGCTTCTGACATTGCCTTATCAAAATTGTCATCCATATTATTTAGTTCCATTTCTTCTCCAAGATAAATTTGTAAAATATGTTTAACTGGGAGTAACTTGCGAATTGCTTCTTTAATGCAGTCTTTAATAATACCCATACAATCACGTTGATTACGTTTGATTTCAATAGGTGGGTAATTGTGATAAAGTAAATAAGGATTATTCCAAATTTCGCGAGCACATTCAATATACACTTTATGGATAAAATCATTAACATTTATATTTTGGTAAAAAGTATTGTCAAGTTTAGATTGGGTTTTAACAGTAGGATTATACATTAAAACAACAAGATTTGCCTTTAATGTGGCTTTAATTAAATCATTTAACCAGCCGTAACTATGTGAAGAATTAATGATACGGTTAGTTTCTTTTTCAATTATTGTTTGGTTCCATTTTGGGATTCTTCGTAAAAATGTTTGGAAAATTTTAAGAACATCATCAGTTCCGGCAATTTCTTTAGCTTCTTTATAGATAGACAAAAGTCCCTCAAAAATTAATGGGGTTAATATATTAATAAGATGTGTAGTATATTCATTTTTTGTTTCGACTAAAAAATTTAACATGGGATTATATTATATTTGTTTAGATTATTTTTATTATTGAAAATATTTTTACGTTTATAACTAATTAATTGTCTTAGATTTAATGATTATATATAAAATTATTCCATAAAAATTTTTAGCAAAAATATCGAGAATGTTATAACTAGTATTTTTATTTTCAAAATCAAATATAGCAGCAATTCCATACAATGACCAAAATATAAACATGGGCCAATATAATTTAAGTCCTTCAAAAGACTTGATGGCAAAATTTGCATATAGTTGTTTAAATACGTAAGCAAAAAATATGAATCCAATTGTTGTTGTGTATTTTATACTCATTACATTTATTTCCCCAAGATACCCAAATAACAACATTAACCAGTTACCAATAATTATTTTTAAAATATTATTTTTTTCAGATATAATTAGGGAGTAAAAATCAATTAATTCACCCTTACTTGTTGCTTCTTGATATTTTAAAAAACAGATTGTTGATATAAGCATTGTTGGTGTTGTAATAAACCAATCAAAATATCTAATTGAAGTAATATCATTTGATAATGAACCATTAGTAATACTATAAACTAAAAACAAATAAAATATAAATTCAATTAGTTGAACAATTGTTTCAAGCTTAAGAGCAGATTTTAGGATTTTGTCTTTTTCGTCAAGTTTAAAATTTAAACCATGAATTCCATAGAGCCCCGTTATGATTTGAATTATAAGAGATGAATAAGATGAAATATGTAACCAATTCATTAAATTAAATTATAATTTAATTTACTAAATTTTAAAAAACTATTACATTTAACTTATTGTGAGCCACACATTTGACTACCTGAGTTTCCACCACGATTAGCTAAATAATTAAAATCATCTTTGCTAACACACAAGCACCCACTACCGTTACCGAAATTACAAGACAAATTTGACCCAATATAATTTTTAAGTTGGTCTTCGGGAATTTGTTTTTCATTCAAGTCATGAGGAACAGGCCATTGTGAAAATTTGCAGCATTGTCTTGAACACATATTTTTATCAAGTTTAACAGTTGGTTCAGTATTTATTAAGTGTTCTTTAAGTTTAGCTTCTTCAGAAGCATTTGCTTTGTCTAACATTGGCATAATAAAAACAAAGAAAATAACTGCACCTAATATAACAAGTAAAAGCACATTGTTATCTGATTTTTTAAATAGTGATTCCATTATATATATAGTATTAGATTTTATATATTTTAATTAATTTTTTCTGGTTATATATAATGAAATTGTCAGAAAAAATAGAAAAAAAGTATGAACAAAAAAATAAAGAAATTACAAAAATACTTAATCCAAAAATCCAATATAAAATTGAATTTTTAAAAACAGGAAAAAATAAACAAATTGGAATTTTTGATGGTAAAAACCCAATTATAATTGGAGATTATTGGTTTTATGGAATTTATCAAGCCCACACAAAATTATGGATTTGGGCAAGTTCAATTCCTGGAGTTGATAAATCTCACATTAGAAATATTAATAAATTAAAACAATCAGCACATTTGTTTGAAGCAGACTCAGATGATAGAATTAATTTTTATTACCAATTATTAACACAAGATGTTGTTCAAATTTCAAATGAAAAATTATTGGTTTGGATTAGTGATTTACTTTTGTATTTGTCAGACGACTTGTATTGCTTTACACCCACAAATAATGAATCAAATACCCAATTTATTACTTTAGCAAAAATTAATCAAAAATATGTTTAAAAGAACATAATATGTTATTGTTTAATTTGTTTGTTAATGCGCTTTTTGTCTTTTGAAGCTAATGTGCTGAATTCAGTTGTTTTATCAATTTTAAGACACAACTCTATTTCTTTAATGCTAATGTCCTTACCATAACCATTTAAAATTTTGATAAGTTCATTTTCTTTACCTTCTTGAATTAAATTATTACAAATTTTATTTAACATAAGTATTTCCTGATTTGATTTGTTATTAATAATTTTAGATAAGTTAACAATGTTTTTTCTATTAATATTTTTTAAAGAAGTTTTATTTAAATCAGAACTAAATTTTATGTCTTCAGTTTCGATTTTGTAATTAGACTTATTTTTATTAATCCAATATGATGTATTTAAACATGTGTAAAATCCATGAATATTTTGTAAATACCAATTCTGGTCTGTGTAAATTGATGTTTCAATATTATCACCGCGTGATATTGAATCAGATACTTTAACAATATTATAAATTATGTTTGGCCACGTATCTTTTGATTTGTTTAATATTTTTTTAAGATAGTTTTCATGTATCATGAGTGGTAATAGTACTTTTTCTGATTCATAAAGTTTAATGATTGTTTCATAATCTAAATAGTTATTTAAAATTCTTTCAGTTGAATCAAAAAGCCCTACATCAATATTTTTCTCACGGGATTTTTCAATAAATTCAGAAATATTTGATTCAGTAATCTTGCCTCCAGTCACATGATATGAAAGTTCTTGTAATAAATTTATTAATCTCCTAATATCATTTTGTGCAAACCCGATTAGTTTTTCAATAAGTTCATCAGAACCAAACGTTATTTTCTCTTTTAAGCATATTTTTTTAACAAGGGTTTTAAGCTCAGTTATTGTTGGATTTGAAAAAACAATTTCATGACAGCCTTTTTTCAGGTCATTTAATAATTTAGAGTGCTGATTATTACTAATAAAAATAAGTGGAAAACTTTTTGATTTATTGTTTTCTTTATAAATTTCCATTACATATTTTTTTTCACTGGTTAATGTAATGTTTTCAGTTTCATCAAAAATCAATGCGATCTTTTTATTTTTATTATCGGCAAATTGTATTTTTGAATATATTGAATTAACAAAATTATAGTAATCATTAAAATCATCATATATACGATGGTCTTTAATTTCATTTGGATTAATTATTCTTGGAATATATCCACATTCCTCAAGCAATAATCGGATTGTAAGTGTTTTACCCAAACCCTGATTACCAGAAATAACAATTCCCTGATTTTTACTTGATGAAAGATTCTCAAGCCATGATTTAAAATTTGTTATTTGAGTTTGATTACCAATTATCTGATTTACAGATGTAGGTTTATACTTATTAACCCACAAATCATTGGAATTAGATGGTTTATGATGAGAACCATTGTTTTTGGATATTTTATTCATAATTATAACATATAAATTTTTATTCTTTATAGGCATTTGGTTTCCAAAATATTGAGTAGTTAAAACGAAGAAAAATTATACCAGATATTTATTATAAGTTAAAATGTTTAAAGTTTTTTTAAATAATCAATATAAAAAAGTTTAAAAATTAAATTTTAAAAAAAAAATTTCTAATAATATATATATAAAGTTATGGATAGCTCCGATGTTAAAAATAATCAAAGAAATCGTTCTGGTCGTGGTGACGAATCAGTTGAAGATGAAGTACAAAGACTTTTCCGCAAAAACAACGGAAAAATTTCATCTGCTGACTTCATGAAATTAAGACAAAAATACGACGATGCTGATTTAGTTGAAAAAATCCAAAAAGCTTACTTAGATAAGCACAGTGCCATTAGCAAGAAAGCTAAGAAATTCGCTCAATTAATCCGCGAAAAGTATTCTAACCAACAATACCCTTTCCACATTCTCTTAGAAAAAGCCCGTTTATTTAAAGTTAAACACGGTCTTTCTGATGATGAATTTGCTGAATTCCAACGTATTTACGAACAAGAATTAGTCGGTCTTAAATCCCCTGAAGTTATTGTTCCTTCTACCAACATGATGAAAGTTTTAGGTTCTATCAACGTTGATTTCCAAGGTTTTTCCCTTAAACTTAACGATAACGACTACAAATTCTTACAAGAAATTCTTAAGTTATACTCTGCTTCTAGACCTTTACATGCCCAAGTTTTACTTCAATCCATGCAATACCGTGATTGCGACTTTGAAGCCCTTACTGGTGAATACCGTCGTGAATTAGGTCACAGACCCACTGAATCCATTCACCCCGTTATTGCCGCTATGTTCTTGCCCAAGATTGATGAACTTGAAACCCACTTTTTACACTCCAACATTGCTGGTATCGTTAAAACCCGTTACAATGGCGAATCTTTAAATAACAGACCCGACTATGAACTTTTCTATGCTTTAACCAATGACCCCAACGATGTTGTTTGCGATAACCGCTCTTCTATTCAAGATTTATTAAACCGTGCCCAAGTCCAAAATCAATTATGGAACTGTGTTCTTAACTTACGTAACGGTCAATACTACAATGCTGTTTTCCGTGATTTTGTTGGTTCCGTTGACATGTGCAGACTTAATAAACAAGATAACCCTGACCTTGTTTATGGTCGTTATGATGGTACTATCTTAAAGAGACTCTTATCTGCTTTCTCTTTCCGCCCTACCATTGTTTCCACCACCCCTGTTTACAACATTGTTAACCTCAACCCTTACCAACAAAACGTCCGCCCCGTTGTCACTGCTGTTCCTATGATTAACTTACGTTTACCCCCTACCATCAACGACAACTCACCCATCAGTTTATCTGATGCCCTTGACCAACACCAATATTTCCTTGAAAACGGTGCCATGATTCCTCGTCATACCAGTTTAATCTACTCTCGTGGTGTCCTTTTCTTCTTCGTTGACAGACGTGCTAACATCATTCGTTACAATGAAATCCAACCTTTCAACATTGCTCGTTTACCTTTATCTGTTTCTGGATTTGAACGTCTCAATGACCGTGAAGTTGATTTCAAAGAAGAAATTACTATTCGTTCCGATGTTTACCAACTCCGCTCTGTTGTCTTAGCTGAAGTTAACCGCAATGCCCCTGAATCTAACTTAGTTGTTGGTTCATCTGCCATTCTTATGATTCATGCTGACCCCGCCAATGGTGTTTACCAATCTGAATACTTCCAATATGACCCCATCAGTGTTTCTGATGCTGTTGAAGTTGGTGGTAAATTAGTTAACCGCACCCCTGTTGCCCAAATTCACGGTACTCCCGGTGTTGGTGTTCCTGGTACTTCTTTCACTGAAATGGCTCGTCAACGTGGTATTATCTTCATGTATAAATTACACAAAGACGAAACTAAAGGTGAAATGATTATTGCCTAAACGGTTTAACTTTTTTAATTAAATTAACCTAATATTAAGTTAATTTAATTTGATAAAATAAAAAATAAATTTGGCATATGTTTTTTAAAGCTTCGCAAATGGCTTGACATCATTATTTCATCTTTACATGTTAAAGCTTCATAATGGCTTGACATCATTATTTCATCTTTACATGTTAAAGCTTCATAATGGCTTGACATCATTATTTCATCTTTACATGTTAAAGCTTCATAATGTAAGCGAGAGCATAAAATGGAGGCATATTTTCATGTGGTTTTCCTCCACCGACAGTTGAAGTATTTGTATCAGTATAAGAAGGAGGTTTTGCGCGGTCATTTTTGCTTCCTTCTGTTCCTGATGATCCAGCTGTTGTTTTAGTATAAACATGTGAATGTGGAGGAATGTTATCAATTGTTAAATCAACTGATTCAAGACCACCAATATCATTAATTTTTCTTTTACTTAAATTTTCACCTTTACCAATTCCAATTATAAATCTACTTTGTAAATCTGGTGTTTTATTAGTTCCATCACATAAAGCCCATCCATCGGGAGCCTTTTCGCCAGTCCATGCTACTATTGTTCCTGCTGGTACTAAACTAAATGAACCACCAACGAATTGTGAACCATCTGTAGAAGAAACTAATTTAAGTCCCATTTTATTACTTGTTTTACCGTCACGTCCAACGCGTCCTAATGCAAACGTTCCACTGTCATCTTGATTAACATTAATACCCCATAAGTTAGCACCAACAGTACCCATTAAAATTTTTCCAGATTCTGCTCTTAGTTCTCCTTGGGTTGTTAAGTTACCTCTTATGGTTAAGTCCCCTGGAATTGTTAGTCCACCTGCTTGTAATTGAGTTGCAACATTTGATAAATTTCTAATAGCTTCAACATCAACATTATATTGTTTTCTAATTGCTTCTTGTAGTTGGTCAGATGTAATAGAAGAAGTATCAGCCATATTTTCACAAGTTTTATTCCAATATTGGTGGAAAACAAATATAAATAATATTCCAATAAGTATGGTATTGTATTTTCCACTTATCATATCATCAATTAATTCCATTATATATAAAAACACCAGAAATTAAAAAAACATAATAATAATTTTATATTTTTTTAATTTGTCTTTGCAAATATTTAAAGTTTCATAATATACGATAGAACATAGTATGGGGGCATATTATTATGTCCTAAAATACCACCTGCAAGGTCTGTGGTTCTAGCAAAAACTAAAGGGTAATTATCACCATCATTACCATTTGCGCCTTGTTGTTTAGTTGGATTACTCGAATAACTTCTGTCCCAACCATTGTTTTCCATCCAATAAGTATCAAGGTATCCATGTGCATGTGGTGGCATTTCATTTACACTTAATGAATGATGATCGGTACCACCAAACTCTCCAATATCCATCTTAAAAATCAAAGAATTAGCATCAACACGACTATTACCAATGATAGCAGGGTCAACTTTGCCAGGTTTTGATTTTCTTCCAACAACATAATCTGTCCAACCTTTTGTTGCACCATCTTCTTGAGGTAAATTTGTTGAAGCCATTCTAATAAATCTACCGCGCAAATCAGGTGTTCCATTAGTACCATCACATAAAGCCCAACCAGGAGGAGCTGTAACGGCATTAAATGCAACAATTGTACCGGGTGGAATTAAATTAAATGGTCCGTTAGTTACTAAATCATTTGTTGTAGTTGTTCCACTAACAGTTAATTTACCCTTAATGGCTAAATCACCAGGTATAACAAGCCCACCGGCTTGCAATTGAGTAGCAACATTTGATAAATTTCTAATAGCTTCAACATCAGCATTATAAATTTGTTTTATAGCATCTTTAATATCAGGTGATACATCAGTCATTGATTCATTAGTTTGTTTTGACCAGTATTGATGAAATGCTAAAATAAAAAGTATTGAAAATAAAATTAAATTATATTTTCCAGTATTTAAATCTTCTAATAATCCCATATATAAGCTATTAGAAAATTAATTATAATTTCATAATATAAGATAGAACATAATAAGGGGGTTGATTATTATGTCCCCAACCGGCTAAACCAGATTGTCCAGCATTACCATCACCGGTTAAAAATGCTTGGTCAGTGTTACCAGTTCCAAATCTTGCTCCGCCACCTCCAGAAAAATCCCCATTACCACTACCGATATATGGATCTTTCCATCCCCAAGATCGGCCAGAATAGGCATCAGCAGTATAATGTCTATGTGGTGGTATTTCATTCGGTGTAAGATTTTGATGGTCTGTACCAGCTTTATCTCCAAATTTATGGTTAAGTATCCATGAGTTAACATCATTACGAGAATTTCCACTAATTGTTTTATCATAAGATACTTGGTTTCCGCCAACCATTTTACCTCCCCATTCGTTAAATCCCCCTAAAGAATCAGACTGCATGCGAATAAATCTACCGCGTAAATCAGGTGTACCGTTTGCACCATCACATAAAGCCCAGCCTGGAGGTGCTTTGTCTGAGTTAAATGCAACAATGGTACCAGTAGGAATTAGATTAAATGGTCCGTTAGTTACTAATTCATTTGTTGTAGTTTTTCCCGTAAATAAAGCATCACTGTTAACATTTAATTTTCCCTTAATTGTTAAATCACCAGGTATAACAAGCCCACCAGCTTGCAATTGGGTAGCAACATTTGATAAATTTCTAATGGCTTCAACATCTGCGTTATAAATTTGTTTTATAGCATCTTTAATATCAGGTGACACATCAGCCATTGATTCTTTCATTTGACCCTGATTATAAAATAAATATCCAATTAATATAAAACAAATAGCAATTAATACTTTGTTTTCCATATTTTTTTATTATATTTGTACTTAGAAAAATATATTAAATAATTTTTTAACAAGTGTTATTTTTTAACTGGGATTCAAATTGATTAATAATTTGAACTAAATTAGCTACTTTTTGAGGAATAAACATTTCATTTTTTGCAATGCTTGTGTTGACCATAAAAATATCCACATGTTCTAAAATATTATGAATATTTGTTTCGGATATTCCAGAAGCAACAGCCAAATACGCTTTACCATTGCATATTGATTGCATTGATTTGAATTTGTTAATATCAGAAGTATCGTGGTCAATTCCCGTTCCTTTACCAGAAGTTGTAACAACATCACAAATACCCAGTGCAGTTTGTGTAGTTACTTCCACGCTTTGTGGTTGTGGTTGGTATTTAAAACAGATAGAACCGAAAACAAGTACATCTGATAATTCAGCTTCTTTCATTAACTGACGGATTTCAAGACCTTTGGTTGCATCTGAATCCGATACACCAACATTGTCAAACCAAAACCCATCAGGCTTTATGGCAAACTCAGTGCAAAAAATAATTGGGGCAAATGAACCACCCAAGTAATTGATTCCAACCCAAAGTTCAGGATATTTGGATTTAACTTGATTAAACGCTTCAGCAAATATTTTATCTGTACAAGAGTGGTTAATTAACCAGCAACCTTGTACATTATTTTCCCGTAAGATTTTGGCATTTGATAAAGCCTGTGTGACTGTGATTACGTGAATAACAGGAAGAAGGATTTTTCTGCGATTGAAGGTAGAGTAGATTTTATTGTAGTTGATATTAGTAGTAGACATTAAAAATTTGTATTATTACCTTGATATAACCCAATTAATTTCAATTTTTTATTCAACTTGAAATTAATTGATAAAATTAAAAAAATTGATTAAAACATGTATTTATCTCATTAATCCCTATATTTCAATGTCTACTGAAGCTAATAGTCCAGATAATACTCATACTTGCCCTGAACCCCTTGTTTTTGAGGGTTTTATGGTTAAACATATTCATGTTCCCACCCCAATGGGACTTGTTGAAAAACCAATGATTTTTTTTGAACCGAATGACCCAATTATTAAGTCACTTCAAGATATCACTGATATGGAAGAATTATACGAGTCAGAAGTTCAAATAAGTCCTAATGATTTATACCCACATATCAAGTCAATCCAAGACAAGGTTAATGCGGGTGATTTCAATTTAATTGAATTACTTGTTTACCTAAACGAATTTTTTAAAAGCAAACTAGAACAAGTGTCTAACATGACAAAATCCAATAAAATTAACTTTGACAATTTAAATACTGTGTTTTCTATTGGAACTAAATTTGTTGGCTATGTTCATAACAACCAAATGGTCGGTTCAATTGTTCACTCAACTCGAATGTGTGAAACTATGATGGGACGAATGTTTGAAATAACTGGTGTTGTTAACATGAGCATTGGCAGTGAAATTAAACAAGTTCAAAAGAACTTTTATATTGGAGAATTTGGCGGTGTTCGTAGTTTAGATGATTTAGAAGTTCGTCTAATGAATGTGGAAGATGAAGAATACCTTAGAAACCGCGGTGAAGTTTTTGCCCGTTTTGCCAAAGGTGCTCACTATTATGAGTATCTTGGAAATATGTGCATTAAAACTAATCATGGATACCATCACTTTAAGGCAGATGGTCGTGTAATGGTTGATTCTGTTGGTTTCGATAAATCGTCTCCATCATATTTATCCGGATTTAAACATAATTCAACAACAGTTCAATCACTTAACACTGAAAATCTTTGGATGTGTTGGCCTTATTTGTTTGGTTTTAGTTTTACAACCAAGCGTTGGGGTGAAATTTATGTTGACCAACTTAAACCCATTAAATTTGATGATGATGCATTTGACTATCTTGTGCTTGATTCTGACGTTAAAACCATGATGAGAGCTCTAATAGTTAATGTTAAACATAGTTTTAAGGATATTATTGGCGGTAAATCCGGTGGATGCATTTTTATGCTTCATGGACCTCCCGGTGTAGGTAAAACTCTAACTTGCGAAGCAGTTGCTGAGTTACTTCACAAACCTTTATATTCAGTAACTGTGGGTGAATTGGGTACCAATGTGGATTCTCTTGAAAAGAAATTAAATGATATTCTTGAAATTGCCAATTCATGGGATGCAGTTATTTTGATTGATGAAGCAGATATCTTTATGGAAGCACGAAATAAATCAGATATTGAACGCAATGGTATGGTAAGTATTTTCCTTCGTCTTCTAGAACGTCATCAAGGTGTTATGTTTTTGACAACCAATAGAAACGAAGATTTGGACCCAGCATTTAAATCAAGAATTTCTATTATTATTGGTTATGAACCCCTAGACTGGAATTCTCGTAATACTGTTTGGACCAATTTGCTAAAAGCAGCAGGAATTTCTCTTCCGGAACCAGATATTAAACTCTTATCAGATTATGAAATTAATGGACGTCAAATTAAGAATTCAATTCGAATGGCACAATCATTAAGCTTGGATAAAGAATACAATCCATCTGGTTCATCAGTATCAAAGGAGTGTATTGACAAAGTGCTTAAATTTATGTAAGTGATTGGTATTTGTTTTATTTAATTAAAATATAATAAAAAGTTATTTATTTTAATTAAAGAAAGTTGTGGTAACTGAAGGTAAATTTTTTCTGGTTCCCCCATTAACATTTTTTGGCAATTCAAGTAATTGTCTAGGTTCATTAATAGTTTTAATATATTCAACTCTTTGAGTTACTTGAGTAATGATTCCAGGTAATATTTCTCCAACTACACGACAGTTAAGTTCGCGAATTTGTCCGGCAATATCGTATGGTAAATGTCTTGCATGTTCTAAAAATACATAGCGCATAACTATTTCTAAGCTTTGTTTAGATTGTTTTCCAATTTTAAATTGTCCATTTGTTTTTTTAAATACTGATAAAATGAGTTGTTTATTAATTAATTCAAAATTTTCCTCAGAGAAAAAAGTATTAGACAAGTCTTCTTGTTCACATTCAACAAGTCTAACTTGATTTTTAATAACTTGTTTTCTTAATTCGTTTGCTTGTACATTATCGTTAAAATATGCTATAGGCATATCAGAAAAATCGAATTTTTTATTTGTTAAAAATGCCATTAAATTAATAGAGAAAATTATTTTAATATTAATTTAATTTTAATTCAAATCATCTAAATTATAAGTTTCATATATATGTGATTCATCATATTTCATATTTAGTGAGCTATTTGGTAAAACTTTTTCATTATCTGGATAACCTAAAAGTGAACTAACAAATACTTCAGCAATTTCATATTTATTTCCTACTTTAGTTAAAATGCGCTTCTTTAAGGGATTAGATACAACATCGCCAATATAAATAACCCATTCAAATTCACTATATCTTTTCTCCCATACCATCATGTTTCCTTTGGCAAAATTTGGTTTTGAATATGTAAACACATTGTCTTTTTCACTTTTTAATAATAAAGTGCCAACACGGTTATGAACAAAGTCACCAAAATATTTAGGAATTAGGTCACGAATATTTCCAGTAGTTGAATCTTCACATAATGCCTTAAGAAGTGTAATTATACTATCATCTGGTATTGAACCACCTTTTACTCTAAATTTATGGGTAAAGTTGTTTGGATCAACAATGTCTTTAAACTGAGTATGAACCATGACTTTTATAATATCACTAGTTAGTGCGTTATTATTTCCGTATAGACTACCATATATTTTATATACTTGTTTGTCTGGGTTAGATTTCAAGTCATCTGAACTAATATCAGAATATTTTGAGTCAACCATTAAAATATATCCATAGTTTGGAACATAATATTCAACATTGTCAACCTTATATATCCATGAACCAACTGAATTAGGATCAGAAAAAATATCCTTAATAAAAAAGTTATCTAATGAAAAGTTTTTCATATAAATACCTTTTTCTTGAAGAACAGCCATTGAGTATACTAATTGGAATAAAACAGATTTCCAAACTTCAACCGAATGATGACCGGTTGATACCATTTTCTTAACAGCACCAAAAGTATCATAAACTGTACTAGACCATTTTGCTAAACTGCTAGTTGGAGCCTCTGTAAGAAGTACAAGAGTTTTACCAGAACCAACAGTTAAATCTTCTTTTTCGACTGTTTTTGTATCATCTTTGTTTAATGTTGCGCGTCTGAATTGTAAAGGAATAAGTGCTTGAAATAAACCTAAGCTTTTATCAATATTATGAGAATTATTAATTTTTTCTTGGTTTTTCTTAATGTCAAGAATGTTTTGTGTTGGTACTCCAGTTGCTCTAATTACATCTAATTGACTCCAGTTGATTTTTGATTCAGAGTCAATTTTATATAAGATAGGAGCAATAAAGTTTGGAGAAACTTTTTTCTTAACTAAGTTGTCTCTTACCCAGTCATAATATTTAATTTCTCTCCATAAATCAAAATTATCTGCATTAATATTTCCATTAATTGTTTTACATCTAATATCTCCATTAGTCATCATATACATACGTACGTTAACCCCCATTGATTGTCTACTAAGACCAATTACTTTATTTTTATCGTCAAATCTAACTGGATAACCAGCTCTATAAATAATGAAATTACGCGGTAAGTCCAGATATGGGTTTTTATTCATAGTATAAGGATTAATGTCAAGAATTTTTATATATGATAATAAAGAGTTTTTACCTCCAGATACAGTCATTTCTTCTCCATCTGTGGTTTGTAAAATACTATTTCTAAAAAAATCAATTAGTTGTTTACGTTCATATAAACTAATAGCAGTAAGAGAATATGGATTACCTGGTAACATATCTTCATAAATTCTATTTAATGCAGTGTTGCCAGCCAATTGGTTTTGTAAATTAATATTATAAACTTTTTGAACAGGTGGTTGGTTAACAACTTTGGAATAAGGAAGTAAATGGTTCATTACATCTCCTTCTTGATCATACAAGGGAATAAAAGTGGGTGGAAATTGTGGTTTGGCTGCTGGTTTTTGTGAAGTGTCGTAAACTTTTTGTTCTAATATTACAGGAGGTTCTCTAATTGGATTTTCAGCCATACGCTTTTTATGGATATCTCTTTCTTCATTTGAAACAAAAGGAGTGTTTTTTTCGGCTTTAAAAGGATTTTGTTCAATACTTCCTCCTTTTAATTTTTGTAAATTTTTATCTTCAACAGACATTCTTGATATTCTTACTTCTGATTCTGTTTCTGTTTTAATTTGTCTAGTATTTTTATTAAATACTTGGTCTTCATCAATATCATCAAAAATTTTATTCACATTAGAATTTTTACCTCCTTTAATTCTCGTAATTTTATTTTTATCTTGGTGAATTTTTAAAGTTCTTGAATTAGTCATTATATTAGATTTAGATATTAATTTATCTTGATGCCCTAACACAGAATAATTATCAGAATCCATATAGGTATCAATTTGTTGTTTTCCAGTTAAATATTGGTGATTACTCATTGTTTCTTCAACTGAATTTTTAGATGGTTTATTTTTATATTCACTAAAATAGTTATCATTCAATAAATCAATCGGAGAAGCAATTACATAGTTCTTTTTAAAATTACCCATATCAATTCCTCTAATATGTGGGGGAATAATTCGGTCAAGGAATTTTTTAGTTTCAGTATCACATTTATTGCCTTCTGCATAGGATGACATTTTAGTTACTCCTTCAACCAGGTCATTTAAAAACACAAATAAATCGTAATAACTGTTTGCTTGATTAGCAAATTTAATTTTTTCATTTTTAGTATTGGCCTGTCCATAATATTTGGGAATAACAGCATGTTCAAAATTTGTAATTTTAATGTCAAATCCATTGTTCGGTAAATAAAATTTATCTTCAGGGTTTGAACTAAATCCTTGATATTCAATGTGTGTGTCTGTTTGTTTTTTAAGATACACAACTATATTTTTTAATGTTAAGTTATTATGTCTAAAACCATCAAATTCTTGTTGTAAAACACATAATGTATGAATGATTTGAAATAAAAGCCCTTTATAAGAACAAATATTTTTACTTAAATAATCTTCCAAACTTGTTGATTTAAAAAAATGTTCGCGTAATTGAAGACAACAATGGTCACTTATTTCGTTATTACTAATGGCACTTTTTATTTTTCCATATGCAGAATCATTTTTAATAATATGGTTTATTTCTTCAACAGTTGTATCAATATTAATTACTGGTAACAAAATATGTCTTGTTTTTTTACCTAAAACTAATTGACTAAGTAAATAGGAAAATAAAGAATCATTATTTACTTGATTTTCCATATTGGAAATTTTTGCTTCATACGGATAAAAATTTATTTTCACATTTACTGGAAACTGATTAGAATATCTTTTTAATAAAACTTGTTTTGTTTCACTGTCAAAATTTATAATTTTAAAACGTCCATTTAAAATATCTGATTTGTTTTTGTTATAAAATTCTGCATCTGAGTTTGTTTCTGGAATTGAAATTTTAATGTCATCAATACTTATTTTACCAAGACTGATTTTATCAAAACTAAAACAATTTTTAGTGTTTAAGTTATATAAATAATCATATATCAAATTAATTTTATCTTCCAAATCTAAAAAATTACTTTCCATTTTTTAATATTATATATAAGTTTAGATTTTTATATTTATATTTCAAGAACGTCAAGATTATAATTATATTCTGTTCCTTTATAGTGGCTTGTAAATAGAAATATTAATCGAGCAATATAAGCTTCCATATGTATGATGTGTCTTGTGCCTTGACTAAGTCTTTGTTCAAATATAGATGTGATATCAATTATATGATATTTAAGTTTCAGGTCTTGAATTTTTCCAATTAATTTAGTCATAATTTTTCTAATAACAAGTTGTGTTGGAACATTAGTAATAAACAAAATATAAAATTGTTCTCTAATTTTTTTCATTACACTATATAGTTTTTTGTTATTTTGAATGCCAGGCTCAACAATTGTATCAGCTATCGAATCAATAATTAATTCCCAATTTTTTTCATATTGAATACCGTACTTAAACATTTCTAATAACCAAATTGCATGATTAACCTTGTTGTCGGAATTTTTAATAATTTCATTTAACTTGGCAAATGTAATTTTAATATTTTCTCTTTGACATATGTATAACAATGTTTCTAATATTTGATTATGTGAAGGTAATGGAACCCTAATCATTAAACATCGTGATCTTAATGGTTCAATTATTTTTGAGAGTTGGTCTGAAATCAAAATAAATTTACAAGTACTTGAATATTTTTCCATTGTTCTTCTAAGTGATGCCTGTGCATAGTAAGATAAATTATCTATTTTATTAATAACAACAACTTTAAATAACTTACGGTGCTTTAAAATATTTAATAGTTCTGACTTTGCATAGTCTTGAATAATTTCTTGGATTAAATATTTATCAAAACCATTTGAATTTGGTTCAATTATTATATGATGTTTTGATTGTTTAATCATAATTTTTGTCTTTGTATTTGAATATCCTGAAACTGTGTATTCAACTTCTTTTAACTCTACTGAATTTTTTCCATAAATTTTTTCTAATAATTTATTAACCAAATATTCTTTTCCACAACCGCTAGGACCATATACAATCAAGTGTTGAAAATTAGCATAACGCCATGTCCCATATTCTAAATCATTAATTACTTTGGCAAATTCATTATTTGGTAATTTTATCACTGAATCAACTTGTGCATATATTTGATTATGTGCATCAAAACTATCAATAATTTTATCAATTATTGTTTGATGACAAGTTATATAGTTAGAGTCATTGTAATACTTATCAACTAAAAACATTATCTAATAAATGTAAAATATCTTTTAAATCCAAATATATTTATTTTTTATTTATTCCGATAGTTTTAAATAAAAAAGAAAAACACTGTTTTTTTGTTTTTTTCAAACCAATTAGAATTTGAAACAAATTCTAACTAGGTCAAGAAAAAATTGATATTTAAATTTAATGAACCATTTAATATTTATTTTAAAAACATGGAAACTAAAACTGAAAAAATTGCTAGACCAGGTTGGAATGAATATTTTAAAGAAATGGTTCAAGTTACTTCAAATAGAAGTCCTTGTGAAAGACTTCATGTTGGATGTTTATTTGTTAAAGATAACAGAATAGTTGCTGCTGGTTATAACGGATTTTTACCTGGATGTGAGCACAAATCAATAGTAAGAGATAATCACGAACAAGCAACTGTACATGCGGAACAAAATGCAGTTGCAGATTGTGCTAAAAGAGGGGTAAGTTGCTCAGGCGCGACCGCATATGTTACCCATTATCCTTGTATTATTTGTACCCGTTTAATGTTAGCTTCTGGTATCAGTGAAATAAAATATATTTCAGATTATAAAAACGATGAACTTGTTAGTACTTTTTGTAATCAAATGAATGTGCCTGTTAATAAAATTTAGTTAGTATATTGAACAAGTTGTTTTATAAATTCTGATTTTGGTTTTATAATCGGTCTTTTTTGTCCAATATACTCAAGCGCACCAGATACAGTAAAATCATAATTACTTGTTAAAACCAGTGCAGTAAATATAGGACTACGACTAATTCCCATCAGGCAATGAATTAAAATGTTTGTTTTTCCATTAGAGTTAACAAAATTTAAAAACTCTGGAAAGTGTTTTGTGATATTTTCGCTTGGATGATCAATTAGTTCTATTTGATGATATTTTATACTTGAAATATTATTTTTGCAACTGGATGACATTCCAGGATCTAAAATTCTTACGATTGCACCAATATTATATTTTTTTAAATATTCTAAGTTAATAGAAGTTTCAAAATTTCCCAAATAAATATTATCAATAATATGAGAAATATTAGCCATTAATATTAGTATAGGGTTTTTACATTGGACAAACGATGCCAATAAAAATTGAAATTTTAACAGTATAGTGTGCACTATGTAAAAACTTGTATCATGAATCCCTTCTCGCCCCTTACTGCTCTTAAGCCCGCTTCCAACTCTATGTCTAGTCACAATGCTCACTACGATCATAATGACAGTTCAAAGAAACCAATTAATTTGTTCTACAAGTGTTTAGAACCAAATGTTCCTGCCGATATTGTTAATACAGTCACAAACACCAAATGTTTCCTTCACTATGAAGGGTCTAAAACGACTCGAAGTGTTGATATTAACTATTTGCCTGTTTCTAAGTCATTCCCTGCTGAATGTAAAACAATAATTGAAATGTTAGACTCTTGTGAAATTGATTCCATTGATTCCAAATGGATAAGTTTACCTGCTTATTCCAACAAGTCAAAACCTGGTAAAATTAAAGATTTCCAATGTGCTACAACAGGAACAAAGTCTTCTCTTGATGCTGACTATTTTGAAACATCTGCTCGTGAATGTGCAGAAGAAAATGGAATTAAAGTTACTGATGAAGATTTAATAGGTTACAAAACATTTGATTTCAATGGTAAACACGTTGAAGCGTTTGCGTATTATGTGACCAGTATACAAAAACCAGGTAATTTTAACCTGATTCCCAAGAACACCGAAAATTACAAACATAAAATTATGAGTTTCATTTTATTCGACAATCCTGATGATATTATAAACCGTGTCAGAGTTTCCAGTAAATTAACTGCAGACGCTGCCGGCGAAGTAACTGTTGTTATGAAAGTTAAAGATTTGAAGAACATTATTAAGTTATGTTTTTAATCCACAATAACCCCGTAACCCAAAACCCCCAATTAATTTAATCTAAAAACAATTTAAATAAACCCCCCGCCCTACTTTATTATTTTAATTTAACTTAACCAAATACAAAACCAACAAAATTTCTATTTTAGTTTCCACTTTTTTTTACAAACTATTTTTTCCTGGGGAAATTATAATCCAAAAAATATTCAAATATTAAAAAAATTGAAATCCCAGGTAATTAATTAAAATTGAGATAACTTTAATGAAACTTAAATATCTTTCGCAAAATTACGTAAACTTTTTAGAAACCGTGATAACAGTTAATGGATGGGTTCAAACAGTAAGAACTCAAAAAGACATAACATTTATTAAATTAAATGATGGTTCAAATTCTGGTGGCGTTCAACTAATTATAAACTCTGATACAGAACAAATAGGTAAAACAGAAGAAATCAATATTGGTTCGAGTATTAAAGCTACTGGAATCTTAGTAAAATCTCCAGCTCAAGGTCAGCCATATGAAATTCAAGTAAAAAAACTTGAAGTACTTGGACTTGCACCAATATCAGATTACCCGTTATCAAAAGGAAAATTACCATTAGATTACTTGCGTGGATATGCACACTTAAGAACTCGTACACAAACATTTGGTAGTGTCTTTAGAATTAAATCTGGTATATCTAATGCAACTCATGAATTTTTTAAGTTAAATGGTTATTTGCACGTGAACCCAAACATTGTAACAGTTAATGAATGCGAAGGCGGTGCTGGTGTTTTTCAAATAACTGAACATGATATGTCAGACCATGCAAAATTACCAAGTTTAAAAAATTCAACCAACCATGATTGGACACGAGACCATTTTTCAAGACCTGCATATTTGACTGTTAGTTCTCAATTACAACTTGAAGCATTATCTTGTGCTCTAGGCGCAGTATATACTACAAATAAAAGTTTTAGAAGTGAACATTCAACAACAAATAAACACTTGTCAGAATTTGAGCATTTGGAAATTGAAGATGCATTTATTAGTTTGGATGAGTTAATGAGTATAGGTGAAGCATATATTAAATTTGTTGGAAAATACTTACTTGCTAATTGCACCGATGATATTGAAAATTTGGATAAGTTTGTATCAAAAGGATTAGTAGACAGAATTGGAAAAATTACAAATGCAACATTTACTAGAATAAAATACGACGAAGCAATTCAAATTCTTCAAAAGGCAACAACACTATCACAACCAGTTGTTTATGGTGAAGATTTATGTTCAGAATTTGAAAACTACTTAACTGAACATTTTTCTGGTCCGGTTTTTGTTTCACATTGGCCAATTGCAATTAAAAGTTTCTATATGAAACAATGTGCAGATGGTTCTGGATTGTGTGAAAACTTTGATTTGTTAATGCCATATAAAGTTGGAGAGTTAATTGGTGGTTCCATGCGCGAAGATAACTTAGATGCTATGTTAGACATTATGAGTAAAAAAGGTGTAAATCCAGAACCTTTGCAATTTTATTTGGACCTAAGACGTTTTGGCACTGTTCCTCATGGTGGGTTTGGATTGGGACTTGATAGGATGTGTATGATGTATACTGGTATGGAATCAATTAAAGACGTTGTGGCTTTCCCAGTATTCTATAAAAACTGCAGTTATTGAATTCCAATAAAAAAATTGATTTATACTATTATTATATGAAAATCTATCATATATAATGTCTATGTCTACACAATTAGAAGCACCAGACGACCAAGTTGTCGCTTATTTAAAAACTCTTTGGAATAATCCAATACAATTAATCCAAGAAGAAAAAAAGTTAGATGAAACTGCTATTACAGAAGATTCTACCACTGGAGATAAACAAACAAAATCAATTATCCAACAATTAATTGATTCTAATATTTTAAATCCAGTTATTCAGGAACAATATGATGGATATAGTTCTAACAACCAAATAGAAACATCTCAACCTAAAGATTTGATTGTAGAAGAACATCTTGAAGAGTTACCTGAAACTACGGAACAAGCTGAACAAACAACACAAGACCAAATTGAATCTGCTGAACCAAAGGATGAACTACTAATACAAAAAGATTACATTGATGTTACAGATGTGATTGCAGAAATTCCAGAAATATCAAATGTTCAACCGATTGAACCAATAATTATTCAACTTGAAAACAAATTAACTTGTACAAATAATGAAAGTGCTGAAGGCCCTATAAATATGCAAATTGAACAAGTTGATCAAGTTGAACAAGTTGAACAAATTGTCCTGGATACAAATGACAAAACCAAATTTCGTAAACAGGTAAAAGATAACCTGAACAAAATAAGAGAAATTGGTTTTAGAGTTTATCATGATATTGGACTAGAAAAGGAGGTTAATATTGTTCCATCAAGTGTTACTAATGGAGATATTAATAAAGTTTTTGATTTTAAAGTTGGTACACCATTTAGCAGAAAATCTTTAATGGGTGATATTGCACGTTGTGTTGTTTTTGCAAAGCATAAATCTGGAGATACAACAAAACCAGAGAATTTTAGATATCTTGTAAATCATCATAACACAGTAAAAATTCTAGATCGCATATGGTGTTCTGAACTTATTGGAAAATGTGGTGCCAATTTACCAGATAAAGATATATACAAATCAACACTTGTTAAAGCATTTAATGGTTCTATTATTTCAACTGCAGTTGAAAATACAAAGTCTATTGATAATGTTATTATGGTTGATATTATGAAAGCATTTGATTCTTTGAATTGGGATGTGTTAGAAGAATTGATGCTTTCAAATTTAACTAGAAAAATTAATAAAGAGACTGCAGTTGAATTAGTTTCTCAATATATGACAATTCTAAAAAATCGTGAATTATATTGGAACAATACAAGAATTGAAGTTTCAAAGGGTATTCCAACTGGTTTACCAAGCTCAAACTTAGTTTTTACATTGGCAATTGAGGAAATTTTATTCAGATGGTTTAATCAATCTGGTTTTACTAATGGTAAAGAGTTTATAATTAATGTTTATGTTGATGATATATATTTACGAATTATTCAAACAGAGAGTGCCAATAAAATATTTAATAGTTTAATGGAACACTTGGCTTTTTATAAATTTACTGTAAATAAAAATAAAACAAAAGCAGATAAAAAACTTGGAATTACTGAATTATCAAATTACATCGAATATTCTGATTATTATTTAGGCATTCCTTTTACGCGCGATATTAATTTGTATGGTGAACTTATATTGAGTGAACTAAATAAAAAAATTAAAGTATCTTGGTTAGATGTTTATGATATTATTACCGACGAAGAGTCCAGTGAAGAAAAATCAAGAATACTTGGGTTTTTGAACTATAAACTAAAACCATTTTGTACAGATATAACAAAACCTTTTGATAAAAATTCTATTGGGAAATTTGTTCTTGATAATTATGCTAAAGAACCACTAAAATCAAGGAATAATAAAATTAAACAAATGCAACATGCATTAATAGCAGTTGTTGTGTTGTTGTCGGCCGTTACAGTTACTCTAATTAATTCAGGGATGTGTGGTTCTAAATGTTCCGAAAATTAATTAATATAGAATAAAAATTGATTATTTTTTAATTTATTTTAAAACAAATTTAATACAATAAAAAGATGATATTGTTGTTTAAAGATAATTGTACTGGCTACTGGTTAAATAATACTGTAGTTGATTGCGGTAAAGTAGCAGACCAAACAGACTTCTTAAACATAAACATACCAGATAATATATCATCAGAAGAACTAGAAGAATTTATAGAACAAAGTTGTTACACTGATAGTAAAATAAATAAAAAATTGAATAAAAAAATCAAACAAAATAAGGATTTTAATAATAATGAACCAAAATACAAAACAATTTATTTTGAAAGAAACCGAAAAATTACTGGCGGAGATTCAGGAAAAACAAATGCCAGATATGAGTTTTCAAGATCTAAACATAGACTCAAAAATTCAAATTTTGGAATCAATAATTTATAAAAGACCATTGAATATAAATGCATATACTAATGTTTTAGTTCCAATTACAACTAAAGAAAAATGTGTTAACTGTCACAGGATAGCATCATATATGATAGTAGCAGATGAAAAGAAAAAATTATGTTGGACACATAGTCAAAGTATAAATTAAGGTTTTTTTATTAATTTTATAAAGTGTTTATATATATTAGTGGCTAAAAATTGAAAAATGGGCTCTTTCTAATTATAGTTTGATTGTAATGAAAAAACTAAAAGGATTAAAAGACTTGCATAATGAATTTGTTGATGTAATTAATCAACTAGATGAAAAATTACAAGACAATTTAAAGAAAATTAAAAAGGAGTATCAAAAAAATGTAACTGAAGAAAAAGTAAAGTTACTTATCGCTATTTGTAATGGTGAGGGATTAGACTTTGACCAAGTTAAAGGTAAATATCTTAAAGCCAAAGAACTAGCACAATCTAATTATGACCCTCATGTACCCGAAGAAGCTCCTGTTGAAGAAGATTTATTGGATAAAACAGAAATTAATGGAAAAGAATACTATTACGAAAATAAAGAAAAAGGAATGGTTTATGACATGAATTCAAAACCTGTTGGTATTGTTAAGGGTGGTAAAATTATTTTTGTTTAAGTTGCTTGATTATTTATTTAATTTATTAACTGAATCATGCGTAATGTAGCTTTTTTTGACCATGAATATTTTTTCATAAAGTTGTTAACTAATTGTGAATTATATTGTTTGGCTTTAAAATCAGATACAAATGCAAATAAATCATCATAACCTCCAAGTAACTGAGTTCCTTTATTGTTTGTTTTACATAGGTATATTTGAGGGAATGTATCAATTTGATTTGTTTTATATTCATTTTTATTTGAAGAGTTAATATCAAGTATTTGATGTGTGATATTATGTGCAATTAATAAATCTTTCGCCGCTATAGAATATGGACACCCTTCAAGTAATATTGCTTTGATGTAGTAGTCGCTCATTATAGAATAATATATTTAATAATTTTTTTATATTAAAAGTTTTAAAGATTATTTTCTATTTTTCACTAATAAACAAATAAATGGCAGGAGGATTAATTCAGCTAGTAACAACTGGGATCCAAGATTCCCCGATCATTGGAAACCCTGAGATTACTTTTTTTAAAACAGTATATAGACAACATACAATGTTTTCATTATGTCAAAATGATAGATTTATTGGAAACTTACATTTTGGAAAAGAGGGTTCAAAAGTTATTGAAAAAAATGGAGATTTATTATTTAACCAGACATTTAGACTTGAAATACCTTATTTTGAAATTATTAAAACACAAAATGTAAAAGAACTAATAAGAGCAGAATATGATATTAATCAATTAAGTATAGAATTTATGAATCAAAATTGCATTGTTGTTAATTTAAATAACTTGTGGTATATTGTTCCAGAAAAATTATTTAAGATAGGAGAATTTGAATATTTATCAAGTGAAATAGAATCTGCAAAAATTCAAAATAAACTATTACCAGAATTTATAACTTCAACTGATTTAGGAAAATCAATGACATTTTATAATATTAAAGAAAGTAAATCATCTCCAATTATTTCACTTTTGCGCATTGAGTCTGAATATTGGGAACAGTTTTGGTTAGATTTTATTGATCAAACTCAAAATCCCATTTATTATAATGCTCTTCAAACCTTAACTGGTACATTTAAAAGATTGTATCAGTCATTGAGAAAAAGAATGTTTACTGACTATTATAGATTTAATTCCAATTATAAATATTCTAGTTATTTAACGGTTGATTATTGGGACCCATATAAAGACGATGCTGGTAATTCAAGCAGAAAAAATGAGATTGAAAGATATTTAGAATATGTTGATAATTTTGAAGAAGCAATCAAATCTAACACATTGTTTGAAATAGACATTGTTTATAAATATTGTAAGGATAATAATTTAAATTTTGAAAACTATCGTGACTATTATTTGGAGACAACACCATTAGTATTATTAATGATGTATAAAATGATCTATTCAAATAATGATTTATTATTTACATTTTGGAAAAAATATGAAGTTTATGATGACAATGCAATAAATAAAAGTTCATCTATTGCTAATGTTAATTTTGTTAACGAATGGTCACAAATGTTGTACTATATGCAAAATGAAACATTAGCAACAACAAGTTATTATAATATTGTATTTGATGAATTTTATAAAAAATATACAACATGTGAAAAAAACATTATAAATTTATTTGAAACTGTGTCTTTTGTCAACTATAAAAATTTTTATGTTAAACTAAAAGTTTTCTTAGCCAGATTTTTGTCCATTCCAAAATATTGTGTTAATTTTTCTAGTGTTTATCTTCCATATAAATACACAAACATTAACGACTATATACAAGACGACTATACTGTTCAAGTTGTAAAAGAACAAAACAATTACCCCTATTTAAATACAGATAGTAAAAACTTGGACCCAGTTGAAATGAATAATTTAGTTCCAGTTAATTTAGAATTAGCTTATTGTGTTTTTGCTGAAGATTTGCTTGAAATTGTGAATAAATATAACTTTATTTCTAAACAAGATGTGAGTTTTTTAAGTTTTTGGAAGAATTGTGTCGTAGATTTAGTTTATAAAAATTTTATTGATACTCATTTGAGAGTAAAACAAAATCCTTCATTGGTTAATTCAGATGATTCTTTAAAATTAACATATTATTACACATTAAATCCTGGAAATATGATAACAAGTAGTTATATTAATAACATGTGGTATGAAATGTTCTATAAGACATCATGGTTAGGTATGGTATCAATTGGCAATAATAATTTTATCAAAATGAAAGAAAATATTTTTACTATTAGAAAAAACTTACCAAATGAGCTTGGTCAAGAACAAAATGGTGATTTTTATAAGTTGAGTATTTCAAATGATTATTCATACATATATTATCCATCTTCAGTAAACATTGAGTCAACAGATAATTTTGGAAAATATAACACAAAAGATATTTTATATAATGGTTCAAATAAAAAACTGTATGTACGATATGATAATTATTATGATGAAAATTTAGTGACTTTGGTTTTAAGAAATAAAACACAAAACAAAAACTTTACATTTAAAAGCGTAAAATATGAAATTATGCTAAATGAAAAATTTAGAAGTTGTTTATATCTTACTTTTGAATTGACTGGAGTTGTTGACATAACTTCTGGAGCTAGTTCACTAGTATTTGAACTTTTAGCAAATGATGTGATTACTTTAACAGCAACATATACAAATTATTTACCGATTGTAAATTTTTATGAAGATCAAATACAAACTCCAAAAATAAGTTCAACAAAATTTAAATTACTTGAAAAAAATTTAGATGGAGAGGTTAAGTTACTTAAAATATCCGATGGGTTTTTAACTTTAGAAAATGCATCTGATTTAGTAACTTCAAATAAAACAAAATTTATAACAATTAACTACTTAAATTCATCTAATATAGTACCCCCTGATACTTTTAATTTAACTAAATATGATGAAGTAATTGAAGATGAAAAATACTTATCTGTTGGAACATATGGATATGCTATTTCATTTTATACAAGTTCATCTGAATCGGATATTTCGGACATTACTTACATAAATATTCCTGTTGTTGCTGGAAAAAAATCATTTGTGATTGTTTCATCAATACCTATATCAGGAAATAAAAATGTTATTGGTAGGAAAATATATAGAACTCAATTAAATTCTACTAAACTTTTGTTACTAACAACTATTTCGAATAATACATCAACAACTTACAATGATAAAATAAATGATATTAATTTAGGATTTGAGTATATGGTTGATGAAACTGTAAAAATAAATGAATTGGCTTCACAAAGTACAACTGTACAAAAAACAATGTGTCGTGTAGTTGAAACATCTGGTAAATACAAATTAGTTTTAGATGGAGTTGAAAAAACTGTTGATGATAATAATGTTGAAAAAGAAACAGATTTTAAATTCCCAACCGATTATACCCAAATTAAAGAAATATATATTGAAGAATTTGATAATCCATATGAACTTATTACAAATGGAAACTTTTCAATTAGTTCAAATGGAACTGTAAAATTAACAAATCCAGTAAATTTTTCGAGTGACCATTTATATTGGTTGGTTTCAAATGGTAATTTCAAAAACTCAACAAAACTTGTTCCATCTAAAAAGAAGGCATATTATGGTTCCCTTCCAGTTAGTTCGGAATTAGTACCTGGTGGCATATCAAGTCCATTTATTCAGGGAAATACTTATTATTATTACATTAGTTTTTATTCAACTCAATCTGGTATGGAGGCGTTACCAACAACATTAACTGTTAATATGAGCACATCAAATAAATACATTCAAATAAATCTTCCTGCAATTATTGACACCAAATATAATTCATGGAAAATTTACCGCAAAAATAACACTGATGGATTTTATTATTTTGTTAAAACAGTTGAAACAATGAACTTTAATATTTATGTGGATAGCAGCACTGATGTTTCATTAACTGTAAAATATGAAGAACCATTTTTTTACATTACAAAACCAATTAACACTCAAACTATTAATAGACCAGATAATTTTATAGTTGATAATTCAACAGAAGCCAAACCAGTTGGTTTTACATCTGGTTCATATAAGTATGAAATAACTTATTTAAATACAACACCAACAATTGATGAAGAAACTATTTCATCAGTATCTAAAATATTTGAAATTACAAAGTATAAACCAGTATTAAAATTTACTTTACCTGCTGATTCAAGAATTACAAGTTGGAAAATTTATAGAAGTGATTTAATTCCAACTGGAGCAAATCCAGATAATTACCCAACTAAATTAATTGGGACTAAAAATTTAACTGATGTTCCACTTAGAGAATTTATTGACCCACTTGTTACTCAAACTGCATCAAATCCTCCAACATCCAACAATAAAAATAGAATTTACAATATATTAAAAGTTCCGATAGCTAATGTGACACCAAATTTAAATAACTTTATTTCTCATTCTACTGACTTTGAGCTAATAAATGACAAAAACTTGTCCGATCTAAGTGATTTTATGTTTAATAAACCTATGGTTATGATAGTAAATAATACATCCGATGTTCCATTTAATTCTGAGTTTGAAAGTTTACAATCATTAAATTCCCAGCAAATGTATTTTTATAATGTGGGTTTTAAAATAACACTAGGTTCAAGAATAACACTTGATGACTTAAATGTTTCTTATGTAATGCCACTATCAACACAACAATTTTTTGTTAAACCAAATAGTGAAAAATATTATAAAATAAATAAAGTAACAAATACATTGGATGAACAGACAGATTCTGTGGTTCAGAATACTTTTAATCCGGCTTTTGACGAATTTAATATATCAAGAGAATTTATTAATTCTGGATATTATTATACTGATATAATTGACCAACTATCAAGCAAATACAAGAGTTTTTTAACTGAAAGTATAGATTTTCAAACATCATTTGACATCATTGATAAAACAATAAACGAGTATAAGGATGTTTTTAGATTTATGTTGAATTTTTTTGTTGGTAGTACAACTAGTTATAAAAGTTTTTATGGTATATTAACTTATCGCCCATTTGCAGATGTAAGTAGATTAAATAAATTTTTCAATATATTTAAATCAAAGACTCACACAATATCATTAACTTCATCTGTTCCTGATAGTGATTTCATTAAGTACTCGCGTAGTGGAATTAGAAACATTAAAATAAATGATAATGAACTAGCTTTTCAAGATTTAATTACAGTATCAAATACAAATAAATCATCTTTAAAAATTTTATCTCCAGCCCATAAAAAATTTAAAAGTGAAAACAGATTATCACAAGACTTTCAAGACTGGTTAAAAAACTATGCCAAATATAATGAAGAACACGTAAATTACATTAATAATAACAAAGATTTCTTGTCAATTTTAAATCCAAAATATATTGAAAACAAATTTTTATCAATTAGTGAAATTAAACAAGAAATAAATGACAAATTTTTTGATTATGCAGGTAGTTCAGAAATAAATACATTACTCCCAATTGTTGATAATCAGATTGACAAAATAATTATTCCTGATAAAAACAATAATCAAGTTGAAATAACAAACTTTACCCAAAAACCTTACCAATTTATAACCAATGAATATAATACAAATAAAGAACAAAATAATTATGTTGATAGAGAACTGGACACAAATAATGTTACCAAATATGCTAATAAAAAATTTAATTATGTCGGTATAATGTCACTGGACCTAACTGGTAATTTTAACTTTGAAGACGAATACACTAATGCTTTAACTACAGACAAACAAATTATATTTGATGATGGAATAGTTAGAAAAGGCATTTATAATTCCACAGAAAAAAGACATAGTTTTGCAACAGCCTTACCAGAATGTTTAGTAGTTAATCCAATTGAATTAGACACAACCAACATTAAATTAGCAAATCCATCAAATGAAACAATAACAATAGATAAACTTGGAAATAATATTTTTATTTATGAATATAGCATTGATTTTTCAAGTAATTTGGTTAATAATATTTCAGTAGGAGAACATACGCTAATATTAGGTTTAGAAAAAGTACCATGCGTTGTAAAATCAGTTGGTTTAACAAATATAAAAATGATAACTATTTTTAGTAAAATGATAAGTATTAATGAAAAACAACTGATATTTATGTTATCAGATAATTCATATAAGGTTACTCCTAATATTTCTGTTTGTAAAATTCAAATGTTTAAAGAAATTAATTATAAGGCGAATTTTAATACAAATTATACTGGAATTATTACCGATTGTTTAATTAAAATTGGAACTGATTATTATACTACAAATGCACCATTTGTTATTTCAAGTACTGATTCACCAACATACAGTGGGTTTTATTTTACATTACAATCAACAAGTGCTACTATTAACACACCAATATATAGAAAATCACCAAATGCAACTAATGAATCAGACACCACTAAAAATTATATTACGACCAAAGATATTAAATCATTTATAATAAAAAAAAATTTAGCTTATTCAAATTATTTATCAAAAGAATATTCAAATGAAATAATGATGTCAGATGAAGAACATTATTTTATGTTAATTAACCAAAATAAAAAAAGATACTATATTTGTAAAAAGAAAAACATAAAATTATACGGGATTCCAAGTGGGAATTATCATGTGTGGATTTTACCTCAGTCGAAGTTAAGCCTTATTCAAATTAACCTACCATATACTGTTAATACAACTGTTGGTAACACTCCAGGAACTGGAAATATAACAGGACTTAATCCAACTAAAATGTATAACTATTGTTTTTACGGGGTTATTAATTTGTCAGGAGAAGAATGTTATTATTATTATGAAAATGGAACAAGTATAACAGTGAACAGCCCAGGAGTACCATATTATTCGAACATAAATCAAAGTATTCAAACTAAAATTTACATGGTTGATAATGATCTTTTTAATGTACATAATCCACAATTTGTTAAATCATACAAAACCAGAAATTGTAAAGAAAATTTTATAACAAATGTTTTACAAGCTCAATCATCCAATCAATTTAATTTTGACACAAATGAAAATATATCATATAATTCAGTTTTTTCCTCAAATACTATTGATGTTAATACATTTAATTCTACAGAGTGTAAAACATATGGTTCTAACGAAACAATTGTTAATCTGGTTTTGTCAAGAACCACACCATCAAGACAAATTATCCAACCTGTAATTTTGGCCAAGTATGACAATGTAACAATCCCAATGGTTACATTTACAGCAAACAGCACTAACTACGAAAGTTCTATAATACCACAACAAAAAGCAGCAGGAGTTTTAGGAACAGGATTAGATATAGGAAATATAACATCAACTGGAAAAATTACTTCACTTGATACAAATCTTTCATGTGTTTTAATAAATCCTAACACTTATAAACTCACACTTAGCTCACTTTATGTAGTACCAACATATACCAAGTTTACACACACAAAGTGGTCACTACAACAAGAAAAAAATGGAAAAACCACAATTTTTTATATTTGGGTTGTTTTTGTAGATCCAACTGATTCAACAACTTTTGGTGACTTTTTAGCATTAAATACAGATAACTCGGTTGCAACAATAAAAGGTTTTCCACAACCATTAATTGCAAATGCTGCTGGAGAAATATCAATTCCAGGCATACTTAGTGTTGGTAAATTTACTTTACAAAATGAAAATATTTTTATCAAAGTTACAAATGATGCAAAATTAAAAATAAATGAAAGTAATTATGATATTGGATATAAATATTATGAATCAGTAAGAAATATTGATGTTATCGATAATACTCATAAAATTAATCCCTTAAACTTTTCAGGCGTATTAAATATTAAGCCAGATTTAATTAGTTTTTACTTTCAAAAAAGAACTATTGGAGACTTTGCACCTACATCTACAAGTCCTGAAAATAAATTATATCAGGATGTTTTGTATATGATGGTTATTAGTACTGATAAAATAACAAACCAGAGAAAAATAAATATTGAAAGACCATATTTATATAAAGTAGATGATTTTAGAAAAAAATTACAAACAGACTATGAAAAGTCATCAACAATTCTTTTTTATGGAAATCAAAATAGTTCAATGTCTGTTGTAGTATCAATACAAAATCCAATTTTTATTAGTAATATTATAACACTTGTAAAGGTTACATCAAGTAAATTTTTAATTACCACATATGATAAATTATATTTGGAAAAAAATGAAGTTATTTCAATTGATTCAAATTATTATTTGGTAAAGGGATTAAATATTTTTAATGATTGTTATGAATTAGAATTGATTAGTGGAAGTTCAACTAATTTATATGTAAATAGTGGATATTATACTTACGGTATTTACACAGATAAGAAGAATAAAGACTTTGAAATATCAAATCCAAATAATATTATTGAGTTTACAAGTTCTCCAGTAATTAAAACTGGAGAAATTTACTTGGAAAATTCCCAATTAGTCATTGCCCAATCAGACATAAGTGAAAATATTAATAACACAAGTTTAAAGGGAAAATTTACTGAACGTGGACAACAAGTTAAATTATTTTATTCAAATGGTAAATTTTATTTATTTGATAATTTTATTAAAATTAAGAAGTTTGACAAAATAGTATACATAGATGAAGTAACAGGGTCAGTATCAACAATAAATGTTCTTGGTATTCGTGATTATGAAATTTTATTTGCAAATCCACCAAGTCCGGCAGTAACGGATAAATTTTATACATTTATATTACCTTACCAACCATTTATTTCCGAATATGTAAGTATAAGTTTAAATGGGCAAATATCTTCATCAGAACCAATAGAAAACAACATAACTATAGGAATACCTAATTCTCAAAATATAAACATTATTGACTTGTATTGTTCAACAAATAGTAAAATTAATAATTGGACTGGACTAGCTGGAAATTATTGGATTTATAAAATTAATACCAATTATAAAAAAGAGTTTGATAGTTCATTACAAATTCCAAAAGCATTTACAAGTTCTATTAAGAATCAGCATTCAATTTCTGTAAATGTTACATATGAAAAAATTATTGCAAATGGTATAAATAACTCAAGATTTAAATTAGATGATCCGGCTTACTTTGTAAAGGGTTTTGTTTGGTTTTTTGCTCAACCAATAAAGGTATTTGGATTATATTCATACATTAAAAATATTGTTGCAGAAACATCAAATGGTGTTACTAATTACTATATTTATATTAAAAACGAAACAAACACTTTGTTGGTTGATTTATCAAATTCTAATTTATCAACCATAATGTATATTTCATGCTCTGTACCAAATATGATTAATTATAATTTTTACAATAGATTTAGATATAATTATGCTATTCAGCTCGATAATTATACAATGGATATTGGAACACCACTAGAAGTAGTTAGATGTGCATTAAAATCTGATGAACTTGTTTTCATTGATACAAAAATTAACAATAAAAAAATTGTATTTAAATATGGTATTTCAATAAAAGAAAATGAAAGAGAAAATGGTATTTTACCAAATGAATATACAAATATATACTTTTATAACTATTGTATGATAAATCCAGATGGAACAATAAATAATTTTGATACTTTAATTGGTACATATTATTTGTTATCAGAAAGAGACCCTGGACAATTTATGAGAGTTCAGTTTGTTAAAATGATTTCCGGCGGTAAAATTAAAAACTATACAAGATACATAGTTCCAGATATTTTTTCATATAATTTGAGTAAGTTTATTGCCATAAAACAACATTACGATGGCGAATTTCATTATGCAAATCAACAAATTGTAGAATCAAAAGTTCTCACTGACAAGAATCCAATACCTTTTTCAATTATTAAAAAATATCCAATTAAATTTAAAGGTGTTCCGGTTTTAGCAAATAACCAACATACTTATGAGATTATATTTACTGGTTCACAAGTAGTTGACACTAACATATATGACTATGTATATTTTGATGAAACATTTAGTGTACCTGTTTCTATTAAAAAATTAATAGTAGGATTATCAACTAAATATTATTTAATTTCAACTGATGTAATATCAAATAACATAACAAATATTTATACTAAAAATATAAATTATGTATTAAGTTCAACGCAAATAACAAAAGTTTATAAAAATAAAAATTTACAAGATAACACACTTGATTTTTATGTTAATACACAAATTATAAATAAGGAAGAATTTGTTCAAAATCTATTAATTTCAAAAATAAATTCAGGCGAACCTAGATATAAATTTAAACTAATAGATGGAACACAATATAACTTAAATACTGAAGAATCAAGTACTATTGAAACTACCTTTTCAAGAGTAAAATCGGTGGATAACAATAATAATATTATAATTGGGGAAGACTTAATTGACAATGATTTAGTAGAATTGAATAACGAATATGTTAAAGTTACTTATTATTATACAGTTAAGGTGGATGTATCTACTGTTTTTGACGAACTACTTTTATTTAATAGTGTAAAACACTTAAAATTAAAACTACTTGGGTTGTGTTCAATTAAAAAACATAGTATATGTACTCATATAAAACCATGGAGCAGATGGTCACTTTTAGCTTCTGCTATTTCAACTGCAACAATAAAACCTTTGTTAAATTTATACGCATATGTTAGTTGGACTAACAGTTCTGCTCAATTATCAACATTTAATAATCCATTGGTTTATGGAAATCTAACTAAAAATGAAGTAGTTTATTTAAAAGAATTTATTAAAACAATTAACCAATCAAATGTTAGACTTCAGAATTATATTGATATGAAAACAAAAATAGAACCTTTGGTATTTTTATTAATTGAAAATATGTTGACTGTTCCAGAATTTTATTTAAATGTTGTCGATAGTATTAATATTATGTTAAAATCATTTGGATATGATGTAATATTTGATGGTTACAATATAATTTTTAATAATGACCCAGAACCACCATATATAAACATTGATGGTGAAAATGAAGTTGTTTATTATTTATCAAATGAATATACTTATGATAGTACAGATAACACAGTTTACCGAAGCATTAGTACCCATAGTCAAATAGTAAATCAGGTTTCAGATTGGATAAATAAAGTTCAACCAAATACTCAGACACAAATAGAATTTGGTATTGGAATAAATAAATTACTAAGATATGTTAAAAAATTAGGCGATCAATTAAAAACTTTACTGGATAATTTCACACATGACTTAACTGATACTCCAAATTATTATTACATGAATCCAATAAAATTTTTGGTAGGTAAAATATGGGAAAAATATTCAACAACAGGAAATCTCGTTAATTTAGAAAAAGAATTTACTGACAAACTAGTATCGTATGTTTCTTACAATTATAATCCATCAAATGCATATGATTTAATAACTTACGACTATTTATTTAAGACAGTAAACTATGGTTCAATTGGTTTTGGTGGTTATAAAATACTATCTTATTCAAATATATATACTGATGTTAATCCAACTGAAATAACAGAACTAAAGCCTTATTCTCATGTTCCTGTCATACAAGAAAACGGTTTAATAATAAATCCCATATACAAGTACAAATTAAATTTATATAACAATGAAGTTTTATCAAACTGTAATTATTATTTGGATTTCTTAAATGGAGACAAAATTAATGAAACCATAGATTTATCAAGTGCAGAATTATATCCGGATCAAATTAATTTTTCATTAAATTATAATATTAAACCATATGATTTTTACACATTGATACAAGAAAAAAAATACCAAGTTATTTCAACAAAGTATTTGGGTTTTATTTATGAAGTTAGATTTAGTCAACTGGTAAATTTAGAACATGTAGATGAAATATTTTTAAATGGCAACAACATAGTAATTAATGAAAAGGACATTGTAAATCAAATTATTTATTTGAATATCCCCGAAATTGCAGTAACGGTTGATGATTTATTTGAATTAAGAAACTATGAACTAATTAAATCATATACAAGAGAAGGAAATAATTTAACTGTTACATTTTTTAATGAATATTTTGTTTATGTTTCAGGACAAACATTTATTTTTGCAAATGGTAAAGAATATTACTTAAATTTATCAAATGGTAAATATCAAATTCAAACTCTAGAAGATAATTTACCACACGAAATACAAGTAATTACTTGTTTAACGCCATTAACTATTGTTCAAAAAGACCAAGTTTTATTTGAATATGAATTTGATCCACCAATTTTAGATACAGACTATAGACCAATAAATGACAATTTTATTTTTCCTTTAGAATTTAACATTACAGGAAATCCAACAGAATTAGCTCTTAAACAAGACTCGTCACTTCAATCCATAACAATTGTACCAAAACATGTACATACATTTGGGGATAACAAAGTTGTTCTACATTTTACAAATACTCATTATACATCATTATCTGATTCCAGATATGTATTTGACACGGTAATTCATAAGAAAAGAATTTGTGAAGATTTAGCAAATGAAATAGTTAGTTTAACAAAATCAAATGAATTTTTATATTATGTTAATGTTAAATACCCTGTGTGTGAAAATATATCAGATACAAAAACATTTTTATATTATAATATAACTGATGGAAATCCAACTAATTATGTGTTTGATATAAAACCAAATGATGGAATTTTAGAGCCAATTTTTTCACATCAAAGTAAAAAATCAATATATTTTTCTCAGACAAATACATCAACATATTTTTCAAATGGGTCTCAATATTCTGAAGATGAACTTAAAAAGAATGTTGGGTTTATTCATAAAAATGCTTGGACAATTGAACAAAGTAATTACTTGATAAAATCTGATTCTATAGAAATAACTATGCCTGATGATTTTGTATTGGTATTAATTTCAAATATATCTCATTACACATTTAATGGAACAAGAATACCAGAAAGTGAAATAAGTAGTTATTCTAATAAATTAGTATTAAAATGGAAATTTTATTATGGAACACCAACTGGTCCTGTTGAATTATTACAATATTTTATTGAACCTGTTGGAAAAGTTTTTAAACCCATTGCAAACAGAAAATTTATTGCGCAATTAGAATATCCTTATCAGTATGTACCAACTGAAAATTTTTATTTATATCAATATGATTCAACAGGGTCAAAGTTTGATAACTTTTTATATTTGATTGAAACAACAGAAGACTCGGTTGGTCCAAATGGATTTTTCCAAAGTATACCAGCCGGTATAACAATGACAATTGTTTCAAATAATAATTACTATCAGGTAAAAGTTATTGATAAAGTTCGTTCTGCTAATAAAACATGTTATTTAGTATCTTATTCAGATAAACTAGATATTGGAATATCATATAATTATTTTATGTCCGATTATAAAATTAAGCAAGTTATAAGTATAAAGTATTATCAAGATGGACTACAATTTGCTAATTTTTATTCACAAAATGAGTTAGACACAGTAAGTATTTTTCTTAATGAATCAGTTCATGAATTTTTAATATTAGACGATGAAGTTGTTTCAGATTCTTTTAAATTTTATTTAGTGTCTTATGAAAAAACAAATTTAACCAACTTATTTTATTCAAATGAATTTATACAAAATATTAAAATGAATAAACTTCTTGAATATAACACAAGTACTATTGTAACAAAAATAAAACCAGAATGGAACGATTATTCAAAATTCTTCTCTGCAATTAAATTATATTTTAATGACCAACTAATAGAAGAATTGAATGAGAACACATACGCTATTGATAAATATTTATATTCCACTGAGGAAAAACGTAACCAAAAAAATAAAATGTGTGAGATAAAATTTGATGGTAAAAAATGGGTTTTATATTTGCCTTTATTATTTTGGTATGCGGGAAAATCAGGTCTATCTATTCCAACTGTAGCGATGCCAAATACTGAAATAAGAATAAAATATTTTACAAATAATATCGGACAAGCGTTATTAACAGATATTACCAACACAAAAGATACCACATACACATTTACTAAAATACCGGAAATGAGTGTAACAATGATAACAGATTATATATTATTAGATGATATGGAGAGAAAATTATTTGGTAGTTATGCTCATGAATATGTTATAGACCGTTATCAAACACACCCAGAAACAAATATTACTGATGTTGACTCTGTAATAAGGTGTAACTTTAGGGGTTTGATAAAAGATATTCACTTGATTACAAAGCCCATTTCAAATAAAAAATTAACTTACTATCCAAAAAAAATAACCAAATATGATGCAAAATATGACCAATATGTTAAAGTGTATAATTATTATTTGGAGTTAGTTATTAATGGAAAATATACATCAAATGAACAAAGAAATTATGCAATTGATATTGAAATCGTAAAAACAGTATTAAGCAAATACGCGCTGTATAAAATATCAACAGATAAATTACATTTGGATTTTAGTCAAATAAATAGATTAACTGGATTATTTAGTAATTGGGAAAATTGGTCAGATGACATGCTTAAATATCTAATGTATTTTGAAAATAAATATCTTGGACAAATTACAGACAACAAGAGAAAAGAATATATTTTGGCAATTTATTTAAAACACCAATTTTCAAATGTGGAAGAAACTGACTCAATATCACCAATTCAATCATTATGTTTTAAAGCTAATGGAACATCACTATTTGCTGAAAGAGATTATACATATTTTACAGATGTAATTCCATATCAAAAATTTAAAAATAGCTTACCGGCAGGATATTATACGTATACGTTTTCATTATATCCAACAGAAGACCAACATTCTGGTCATTTAAATTTCTCAAATTTTGATGACGCCGTTATTAAAATAAAGTCAAATCCATTGGTAAAATCTGACCCATATGGATTAACCACGATTACAAGAGAATATAACATATTAAGATTTATGAGTGGACATTGTAGTTTAGCTTGGATGTAACAATTTTTAAATTGTAAACTGCAAACCGCCAATACCATTAAAGGTTCTTAATATATTATATTGAATACCATAACATCTAAATGTAACTGGATTTTGATAATTTATAAGTTTATTTAATTTGAATAATATATATGCATCATCAACCTTACTAAAATTTAGACTTCCTGAAGGTTGTAAATCAAATGGATTTACTCCAAAGGAATAACAATAAATTCCTTTTTCTTTTCCTTTAAATTTATACTGATGTCTTGGTAAATAAGTATAATATTCTATAGAATTGGGTTCCATTCTATTAATTGAATTAATAACCAATGTATTTTTATTAACTATATTTTCTTCCTTTTCTGTGTATGGGTATGTGGTATAGTTAAAGTCATCATTCATAGTTGAGTTTGAAAGCAATACTCCTCGCCAAATTAACATTTTGACAGGATTTGTTAAAGGCAACTTGTAAGTCACATTAGTTGAATACATAACTTGGTCTGAAATATTTTGCACAATGGGTATTAAATATTCATGTGCACCATGAAGAAAATGTTGTCTTTCAAAATTATCCAAATAAATATAATTAACAAGTAAATATGAATTTATTAGAGATGGTTTATTGTACCGAAAATAATCTTCATCTTTAACAACAACTGAATTTGGTTTAATATTAATTGATGTATTTGTTAAGTTTCCTGTTAATGCAAGTTCTGGATCGTTTTGAATATCAGGAACAACAAATTTCCCTTTCAATGGATTGTAATATAATTTTTGACTAATTGGGTCAAAGCTAATAAATTCTCCAATATTTTTAGAATTTTGATAAGTTTGATAAAAAAGTTCACCTTGTTTAAATATACAAATGTTATCAGATAATGTCATGTAATGACTTGGAGATAATTTATAGCATTTGTCAATATCATTAAATTCCACATGTATTTTAATATCATTATGTGTTAGTGCAATAAGTGGTAAGGCTAGCCCAACATCCTGACAAAACCAAAAACTCAATGGAATATACAAAATATGCGATTGTTTTGTTTTAGAATATCCAGTTAGTTCTGGTATGTTTCCAATTAATTTATTATACCCTGGTTTGTGTCCGGTGCTAACGGTAATTTCATTCCAAATATTTAGCCAATCTCCATAATGCCTTTCAATAATTGAACCTGCAATTTCAATTTCTATAAAATTAATTAAAGCTAAACCGATTTTATTAACCCATGCGAATTTTTTGTTTGATGTGGTTTTATTTTCCAGTTGAATATAAGGAAGCTCAACATAAAGCCATGTCATACCAGCTAAGTCCGCATTTTTTGCAACACTAACTGTACAACGTCTTCCAAAGTCAGGAGTGGTTTTAAAGTATTGAGGGGTCGGTTCAATTGAATAATTTGTGTGTCGTTTGTATGCTTTTTTAAAAAATGTTATTTCTGGTTGAGCAGATAAGTAAAGATTTTCCTTACCCACCGAAACTAGTAATAAAAGTCCTAATCCCATTATACAATAATTAGAAATTCCATCTTTATATTATTTTAAATTTATATCAATAATAATTATTATTAATATAAGCTAAAAATCAATTGCAATTGTGTTACTGGTTAACAAGTTAAATAATTTAACCGAGTAAAGAACCAAAGTTGATGGTTTTAGCATCAACGTCAAGTTTTTTCATTTCGGCTTCAGGGGAAGGGGTTTCCTTGTTAACAGCTTCAGCAATAGATCTGATGATGCTTAATAAATCGTTTTGTTTCTTAGAAACACGGGCAAAGTATTTGTTGCGGTTATCAACGAATTCCTTGAGGTGGTCCATAGTTAAGACAGAAGTGTTGTCTTTAACGCCGTGAACTTCAAGTAACTTAGCATACTTTTCAGTGTATAAGTTAGCCTTGTATAATTTTTCTTCACTCTTCTTAAGACTATCAATTAAGGCAACAATCTTAGCGTTATCGGCTTGACTGATGGCTTTACCGTGTCTCTTAAGTCTTTCAGTAAGAGCTAAGAATTGGTTTTCAATAATGAAACCAGTGTGTTTGGTAACATCGGAGGCTTTTTGTTCTAAGTCTTCAACAACACCACCACCCATAAGGTTGATTCTACCAGTGAAACCAGTTAAACCGGGTAAGCCAAAAGAAAGGCTAACTCTGGCATTGGAATCTTTAATGGCTTGGGATAATTTGTCAATTGAACTGACAGATAAGGTAGAAGCAGCAACACGACCTCTAACACCCATCTTATATAATCTGGAACCAGCAAAAGCTTCGGGGTCATTGATTCTAGTGGCATCAACAGAACCAGAATAGTCCTTGTTTAAGATGGCGGGGTTGGAGTTAACTTTGCTGACTAACATTCTAAGATAACCAATGAGTTTAGTGTTGGCAGCAATATTTTTAACGGCAGCATCATCAATAACAGCTCCAGTGGTTTTGGCTTGTTCGGTAAGATTGGCTAACCAGGAGTCAACAGACTTGTATTTAAGAAGTCTACGGGATGCAGTGTTGTCCCAAACTTGTTCCATACCAAATTCAAAAGCGTTAAGGGTTTGAACAGCCATAGCGGGTAACATGGCTTCAACTTCTTTTTCAGCATCATTCCAAAAGTTGGGTGATTCTAAGTAAGCCTTGCATTTGGTAACATCTTTACCAGATAAGCATTCACGTAAGTAATCAGCACACTTGTGATCGTTTTTACCAGAAACATCTTTTCCATCAGCAAAACCAGTACCTAAGCATTTAGTTTCGATTTTAAGTGAAGCAAAAGCGGGGGAACCAGCATCAACACGAACTTCTTTACCAGATGCATCAATGGTGAAAAGTTCAGAACCTCTGCGGAAGTAAGTTTCCCCGACAGCAGGAGCGGCATCATCGTCAAAGAAACTACTGGGAGCAACAGGAGCAGCAGCAGTAGCAGCATGACCTTCTAACATAGCTCTGAGCCAATATTTGTCGTATCTGTAGTTAAAATCTTTAACAGTATCATCGGCACCGGCAGCAGTAGCAGTACGAAGGGATTTAAGGTCAGTAGACCCAGATGCAATAAGACTGTCAAAACCAGTATAAGTGGCAGATTTGGCACTACCCCATAAGGCAGCAGTTCCAGTAATATCTTTGGCACCATCAGAAACCTTAAACATTCTTTTAATTAAAGCTTGGGTAAAATTCTTTTCACTTCCGGGTTCAGAAGAACCAGCATTTGCTTGAATAATAGCAAGGGCGTCGGCACTAGCTGCTTTTGTTGAACCTAAACGGAAACCAAGGGTTTTAGCAAATGCAATCCATTCAGAATGGATATCTTCATCGGCGGCGGCATCGGGTTTGGCAAAATATTGGTTTTGGAAAGCGACAGTTTTAATGGTAAGTTCAGGAATACCTCTTCTGTTGTAAGTGTTTCTTAATTCATCAACGAGTAATTTAACACGCATATCGTTGTTTCTTCCAAATAAAGGAACTAATTTAGCATTTTCAGTATTTTTGGACATCAAATATATATAATATACTATAGAAAAAAATTTAATAGATTTTTTTTAAATATTTTTAAAAATAAAATATTTTTATCTTAACTATGATATATTAAAATGTTAAAACAAGAATATTTTGGACTTCCATTATGGGTATGGCTTGTTGTAATTGCGATTATTGGATTTAGTGTTTATCAATCATGTGAAAAACCATCATGTAAACCTGTAGTAAAAACTGAGGTTAAAGAAAAATTCGCAAACCAACCAACCCCATCTGATAAACCTATTATTAAAATACTTAACTTTAATACCGAATGGTGTGGTTGGTCTCGTAAATTTCAACCGGAATGGGATGCTTTTATGGAATATGTTAAAAACCCATCAAACAATTTAACTCATGTTCAAGCATTAGATGTTAAGTGCGATAAGGAATCAAATAAAGATATTTGTGAAGAATATAAAGTACCAGGATACCCATATGTAATTGTTGAAGTTAATGGTTCCCGTAAATCATATGAAGGTGAACGCACCAAAGACGCACTTATTGCTTTTGTTTCATCAATTTAAACACTTAATTTTCAACTTCATCCCAGTCCTTTAAATAATTAAATAATTCAGTACCAAAAACTATTTAAACCAATTTTATTTATTATATAATATAAATAGTAGTATGTCAAAAATTGAAATTGACTTTAATAGCTTAAAATACAATTTATACGAAATTCTTAATTTAACTCGAGATGCAGATGACATTAAAATTAGAAAAAGTTTTATGAAGTTAATTAAAAACTTTCATCCTGATAAAAATTCAGATCTTGAAGAAGAAATTTACCAACATATTATTTTGTCAAATCAAATTCTTCTAAACAAAGACTCCAGAAAGAAATACGATGAATTTTTAGCAGGTAGAGCCGATACTTTTGTTGAACTCAAAGACAGTTTTAATAAAAACTTGAAAGAAATTGAACAATATTTCCCAGATAAAGATAATTCTCATGCACAATTTACCAGCAAGTTTGAGGAATTAAATAAAAAACATGGTTATACAGCAGAATCTAATTCCCTTTCTGTTATGGAACGTTTTGAAAAAGCGAAAGAAAAGCGTTCAAACGATGAAATTAAAATTGAAAAAGAAGATATTCGTGATGAAAAAGATTTTAACAACAGGTTTGAATTAAATAAAACTGATGGTAAATTTCGTGATCAAATAGTTGAATTCCATGGCGCACCTGGTGAATTGTCAACTTATGTAGCTGGGGAACACTATACAAGTTTATCTGATATGGATAAGCTTTACCTAGAAGATTCTATTCAATCAAATCGTTATTCAAGTTTAGACCGCGCATTTACATTACATCCAGTTGTTGCTAATCCAGATGTTAATAAGTCTCTTGAAGAAAGAATGAAAGAATATCAATCTCAATCTGATTTATTTAATAGCATGAAACCTACTGATTTTTCCAATAAAAAATTTGATGAATGGTAAAAAATTGATATCATAACTATTTATTAAACCTAAGTTATTAGTTTTAATGAATACTTTACATAAAATTATAATTCCTAGTATATGCGTTGGATCATTTTTTGCATATGTGAATCGTATGAAAATTTCCCAATCACATGGGTCTGGTAAAAATAAACCTTGAAATAATTATTTATGGTTTTAAATTAGTTTCTAATGGATCAACTGGTTCAGTTTGTGTAAAAGCGTCTTGGTATTTTGTTTTACTTGATTCGTTACAAACCTGCTCAATAATTTCCCCAATTATTTCTGAACAAATTTTTCCGGGATATTCACTCACAAATTTACTTGCATAAATTTGACCCAAATTAATAATTTTTAGTTTATTTTCAATTGTTAAGTCAAAATTAATAGCTTCATTTGCGTAGTTGTCAATTTGAATTACATTTCCATGTAATGTACTATCTTTCAATGTAATAGTATCAGTAACAATACCTAAACATCCCATAACAATTGTGCTTATTGAATCAATTTGATCTATCGAATGAGCATTTTTAATATATAAACCTAAAGTCGTATCCTTATTGCAATATTTAATTGGAAAATTATTTGTTACTCCTCCGTCCACATAATATGACCCAGAGTAAAAAACTGGAGTAAAAAAAACTGGAATTGAACAAGATATACGCACAGCAGTAATTACAGACATTAGTGGGGTTTTTTCATAACTAAATTCTTCCTCACAACATTTTGTAAAGTTTGTTCCAATAACTATTAGATTTTTTTTAGTTACTTGATATAAATTTTTAAAGTTAATATCTTCAATTCCCATTTTATTTTTAATAAAAGATTTTAATATAAATTCAAAGCGTTCTCCATTTGATATTCCATATTTTAAAAAAACATTTTCAACAGAAATATCCGGATCCATTTTTTTAAAATCAAAGTCAAGTATAAATTCACCAATTTCAACTGGGGAATACCCTATTGACAGTAATAATGCTATTATAGAACCCGCAGAAGTTCCGACCCAATTTGTAATTTTTTTAATATTAATATATTTAATATTATTTAAATAATCTATGGCGCCAACAAATGAAAACCCCTTAATGCCACCTCCAGACATGCAAATTGTGTCAATTTCCATTGTAAATTTAATTTAAAAACACGTTTATTCTTTAAATAAAATCTCAGTAAAACTAATGGTAAAAGCAGATGATTTAATTAAACAACAAAAAGAAAGAGAAGATAGAAAATATGTTACATTTGAAAAAATATACGATCATGTTGAAAAAAAAATATGTTTTGCAAGCACAGGGAATTTTTATTACACTTGGTATCAAGTTCCAGATATATTAATTGGATTACCAACTTATTCGCGAGAGGACTGTCAAAAGTATTTGATTAACAGACTCGGTAAAAATGGATTTGATACAGAGTTTTTTGAACCAAATATATTATTAATAAAATGGTTTCCGAAAACTAAAATAAAAAAATAAAATCACTTTAATAAATTGTTAATTAACAAAATTTTATTAATTTGATTTGGTCATATTATTGATTAAATTAAAAAAAAGTAAAATTGAAATACCAATTAGTATTAAGACAATTGTGTCTCTATTATCTTCAATTATATCTTGAAAGTTTTCAACAAGTTTTGGTCTAAAGTAGTTTCTCATTCTACTGTGACACTTTCTGCAATTACGTACATGGGTTAAAAAAGAATCACAATCATATAGTTCATCTAAATGTGTATCATCATGTTTAACAATGGGTTTTTTACTGTTGGTACCAACAGAAGTATTGTTAAATAACTCTATATTTTGTTTTTTAGATAAACTATTTGTGTTTGTAACCTGATTTATTTCTTGGGGTTGTTGATTTGTGTAATTTTTTTCAACCATATAATTTTTATATTGGTTGCTTATTTGATTACACTTACTACCCCATGCATCTTCTATGGAACAATAGTTCATGTTCTATTGTAAAAAGTTAGATAATAATTTCTAAATTAAAATATAAAATGGAAACAGATTATTTTAATAATTTAATTAAAAATAACTTATTTAAAATATTTTTATTTGGTATTGTTTTGGCCCAAATGATTAACAAACCACTAAGACCAGTTTATTTTTTACTTTTTCTTGTTGTTTTTATAATTTATTTGTCGGTACCTCAAACTGAAAACTTTAGTGAAAGCTCAATAGAAGAAAAAATTAATAATATTGACCCAACTAAACTTAGTTATTCATACAGATACGATATTATTAAAATTGATGAGCTTGCACATAAGCTTGTTTATTTGTGTAATAATTATGAAGATATAAATCAAGCTGTTAAATTAAAATTAGTGGATATTTATGGAGAAATTAAAGAAAATGATGAATTAAAAGCATATCTTAAACTAATGAATTTAGTAGATGATAATGGAATACCATTGTTTATTAATGAAGCACCAGATGTTTCATTATTTAATCAAGTTAAAATACTATTAGTTACTTTACCAAAATCTAATTAAAATAATTTAAATTTATTTTTATCTAATTAAATATATAAATGATTTCCGAAATTTTCGATAATAAATACGTAACAACTGGCATTACCATTATACTTGGTTTATATGCTGCACTTTTAGGTCCTAATCTTCCACCATTTGTTCAAAATTTATTTAACAATACCATCTTTAGAATCTGTGTTTTATTTTTAGTTGTTGTTAGTGGAAATAAAGACCCCAAACTTGCCATCATGATTGCTGTTGCATTTGTTTTATCACTTGACTACATATATGCACAACAAGCTAAAGAAGCATTTAGAAACGTAGAAAGAATGCGTAATGTTTATTAAATAATTTTATAATATTGTTATTTAAGTATTAAAGTATTTAAATAATAATATTGCGTTAAGTTAAAGGAAAGAATCTTAATAATAATATAATGTCAGAGTCAGAAACATCATCAGAAATAAAAGTTAAATATCAAAATGCACACGGGGATAATCTACTTGAAGATAGGTCAAATCTAAAACAATCATCAGATACTGATTATTATTTTGGAATGATTGCAAATCCAAGTAAAATTACTCAAGAACATAAAAATTCAGAGTCAGAATCATCTGAACTCAATCAATTACTCAATAACACGGATACATCTAGTTCATCAAGACGTTCAAGTAGTTCAAGTTCACATAGAAAATCATCAAGCTCAAGTTCTTCAGAATCAGAGAGAAGAAAAAGTTCTGAATCAAGAGAGAAATACGAAAAAATAAATGTGTCTCCTCAAGGCCCAACACAATCAGCAATACCAAAATTTACCTCATATGCATCAACTAATTCTGGTTCAACAAACTCAAATCCCAATATTCCGCCCAGCACTGCTGATATAAAACCAGTTGAAAAGCGTGAACTAACCCAACAAGAAATCCGCCTTAAAAAGATTGAAATGTTAAGAAAGCTTTGTGAAATTAAAGCCAAGGGTTTCCAGCTTTCAAAAGAATATGATTTTAACTCGTCTTTGGAAGAAATGGAATATGAATATGACTTGTTAAGAAGTTTTGCAGATAAAAGAAATGGAGTTAAACTTTTTAAAGGAGGTCTTTTACAAGCAGTGTCGGTAATTGAATTTTTAAATGATAAATATGACCCTTTTGAATTCCAATTGACAGGTTGGGGTGACCATTTACAAGTTGAAGTTGATTCATGGGAAGATGTACTTGAAGAAATTTATGAAAAATACAAGGGAACAGGTAAACGTATGGCTCCTGAAATCAGATTATTGTATTTAATGGTTGCATCTGCTTCTGCTTTTCACATGGCTAAAACTAAATCAGCTTCATTACCTGGTTTAGATGCTGTATTAGCAGCCAATCCTGGATTAGTTAGTAAAATTTTAAACCCAGCAAAAGAAGATAGTTCACAATTCATGACAGCTCAAGAAATTAACATTGAACGTCAAAGAGAAGAATTAAGAAGAAAAGATGCAGAATCAAAACAACAAATGCAACAACAAATGCAAAGGCAAATGCAACAACAGCAACAGTTAATAAATCAATTACAAAGTCAAATAAAAACACAAAATGCAGAACCACAACCAGCCAATTCTAAACCACCAGTAACATTGCCTCCGACAATTCCAGCAAGTCAACTTAGACCAAACGTACCTGATGTTAGAGCACCAAGTGAAGTAAAAAATATTTTAAGTAGAATTCATAGTCTACAACCTACCAGTATTAGACACAGTGCAACAGAAACTCAAGATGAAACATCGTCAAACAATGATAGACTTGTTTCAGAATCAAATTTTAGTGAATCCAACCCCAAAAAAAAGGCTGGTAGAAAACCTAAACAATCCGGATTATCTATATTTTAAACATTAATAACAAATTATTATTAGTTATTAATATTTTTAGTTTAACATTTTATCTAAAACTGATACATCAGTTCCGGTTTCTGTTGCTTCTGGAATATTTAAGTTTCCAATTTCCTCAACAGGTTTTGTATCTGTACTAATGGAACTTGTTGTATTGGTATTTGCAGATTCAAGTTTTTTAATATTTTCTTCTCTTTCGTTAAGTTCATTTTCTCTGACAATCAATTGGGCTTCTTTGGTTTTTAATAATTGGGATTTATTTTTAAGTTTTTCAATAATTTCTTTTATGGTTTCTTTACTTGAATCAACGTCAATATTAGCAAATTCTTGGTCTTGGTTGGGATTTGTTTCTATTTGTTCGCCAGAAGAGGAATTTGATACAATTTGTATATTATCATCAGAACCTCCATACATGAGCTGATTAATTTTTCCCATTAGTTTAACAACTTTGCGAGAAGAATGGGTTTGTATTATTTGGTTAATTTGTTCATTTTGTGTGTTAGATTGTTTTGCTTGATTAATTAATTCGTTAGCTTCTAAATTAGATAAGGTTTTCATATGATTATAAATAGTTTTAAATTCATTCTTAGAAATTCCCATTAAATAATATATACTATTGGCTAGATAATTTTATCATAAAAAATGAATTCTTTAAATATTTTTTGTATTAAACTTAAAGAATTATTTACTAGAATAATAATGTCAGAAAATATTCCAAAAAAGAAACGCGGACGAAAGCCTAAAAATTTTAGCATAACACAAGCTAAACTTGACAATCCTGTTTCCGAAGAATCAGTTAATTCAGAAGATGAAAAAATAATATTTCATTTACCGATTACTATTGATGAAATTAATGCAAATGATAATCAAGAAATGGGATTGTTTATAAAGTCTGAAAAAGACATAAAAGAAACAAAAACTCCACTTAAAAAGTCAATAGAAACATCTGATTCTGATTCAACTGAAACGCTTAAAACCTCGGTTAATAATACTAATGTTATGATGAGTAAATTGGGATTGTCAAACCCAGTTAATAAAATAATAACAACTAATATAAATTTTAGTCAAAAAACAAAATGTTGGTGGTGTAGAAATTGTTTTGCAACACCAGCTTCTCAACTACCAGAAGATTATTATAATGACACATTTTTTTGCAAGGGTAATTTTTGTAGTTGGAATTGTAAAAAAGCATTTAATATTGATTTAAATGATTCATTAACTTGGAAAAGAGATTCATTAATTAATCTCATGTACTTTAAAACTTATGGACAATACGTGGAAATAGTTCCTGCACCACATTGGATGTGTTTAGAAGAATATGGCGGTAACTTGACAATTGATAAATTTAGGGAAAGTTCTGTAGCAAACACTAAGGAATACTTAGTATTACATCCGCCACTTATCTCTCGTCAAATGCAAATTGAAGAATCATATAAAACAAATAAACTAAAGGAAGTTCCAATAGATAAAGTTAATAAAATATACTCGGAAATTGATTCTGAATATGCAATTAAAAGAAACAAACCAATTCAATCCAGTCAATTAAATTTGGAAACAACAATGGGATTAATCAAGAAAAAGAAATCAAAAGGATTTTAATGTAAATTAATAATTAACTTGAATTTTATACGCGAATTAATAATTAACTTGAATTTTATACGCGAATTAATAATTAACTTGAATTTTATACGCGAATTAATAATTAACTTGAATTTTATACAAAGTAATAAAATATAATTATTTTATATAAAATAAATTAGCTTATTTAATCGGCAATTTGTGCAACACTATCAGGATTTGTTTGAACAAACACTGAAGACAAACCTAGTACACCAATTTGTTCATTTAAAGATTCAATAAACTGATAATGAACTTCTTGTGAAGAATCAGCTGAAGAAGTTTCAAAAATAAAACTTGGTGCTCCCAAATACCTTAGTGAGTACTGGCATTTTACAGTTTGTGATAGACAAGTTTCAAACAACTTTTTTGTGCTAGAAATACCTTCTTGTGATAGAATTGAAATAATCGATGTTATTTTTCTTGGAGGCTTTTCGGTTTTCTTTGCAACAAGGCTTTTAATTAGGTTTCTGATTTCGTCTGAAACTTCTCCAACAGCACACCACCCATCAATCTTTTCATCAAAGTTTGCCTTAAAATATTGCCAAAGGTTTATTGGGTCTTCTTCGCTATCATCATTAAATTGTCTTCGTTCAGAATCAATAGTATGGGCAAGTTTTGTCCATATATCTGAAAATTTTTCATTTGAAATTGTACAAACAGATGTAATTAAACTTTCTAATAGCTTGTTTTCAGTAAACTGAGTCATTAACTTTTCCTGAATTTCAGCAGGAGACAAGTTTTTCTCATCAACATAATCATCAAGATACGCAATTGATAGTCCAACAATTTTTGCCTTGGTATCAACATTGTCAACGCGTGCAACCATTTGTTTATCTAAGGGAACAATTTTGTTCCAACTAGATACCTTCCTTTTTTTAGAAGCATCTGAATAATTCATCATGCCGCGATAAGGATACTCAACTAGGTTAGCATCAAAAAATGAATCTGTTTTTTCGGTAAATACAACGAGAACAAGCTCGCCTTCGGTAGGAGTTATAGTAGAATAATATTGGAATTCGGACATTAATAATATTATACTATATCAATTAGAATAATATTTTCAATTTTTTTTAATTAGAAGAATAATATTTTATACTTCAATTTCAACATCTTGTGTTTTTTTAGATTTGGTCTTTGTTTTTGTTTTTACAATAATTCCAGAATCAACCAATTTAGTTTTTTCTGTTTTAACAATAACTTCAGGTTGAACTGGTTTTTCTTTTTTTGGTGATTTAGCGAGGTCTAATACATTTGTATAAAAATACGCGCCCTGTAAAAATGAGTCAGCTAAATCATCGCGCTTTTTAAATGAGTTAAAATGTTTAACCCAATTAACCAAATGTCCCGTTAAATCCAAACAATATTTTATTCCTAAACTTTTAGTTAATTTATACGCTTTAGTATCATCAGTACTTTTTGCTTTAACTAATTGTTTTGTATCACCTTCAGATGCTAATTTAAGTTTATTTGATGGAGACATAAATTTCACCTGAGTTATTTTAGATTGGGTTTGTGCCTTATCAATAATGCCTCTGATTAAATAATAATCATAAAGTGTTGATGCTATTGATTTCATTCTTGGATTTTTAAAAGAGGGTTGATTTTCTATGACAACATAATCTGCCTGAAGTAAATTTTTTCTTTTTTCTAATTCCATTATCAATCCATATTTAACATCATCAAAATTTAAAGTAGTTGAGCTTTTAATTTTAAAAGGTTTCAAGGCTGATTGTTTTGCGGTAGTTTTATATATCTGTTTGGCATGGGTGGTACAGTAACATGATTCGTTATTTACATACGAACCAGACTTCCCACAGGATTTTTCACCAGACATTTGATATACACAAGTTTTTCCTGATTTTTTATCACAAGAAATAAAACATTTGTCAAATGGTTCAACTTCAGTGTCTGCTTTTTTACCATGTGTTTTACAATAGTAAACAGTATCACCATTTACCACTTGTGTTAAGCATGCTTTGGCACCACATGAGCACTTACATTCATCTCTATTTGTTAAGTCAATATTGTTCCAATCTAATATATCCCAATTAACGCTTGTGGCACCATTTGGATTTGTAAATTTTTTTTGAGTAAGTAAACAATATGATAAGTGAATAACACCGACATCAAAAGATAAAATAACTGGAAATTTTTCTTCACTCATGATTTATATTATGTAATTATATATATTATTTTGTGGTTAAACTAATTATTTGAAAATAACACCAAAACCATCTTAAAGAAAAAATTGATAAATTTATTTCCAATAATATTTCTAATAGTATTTTAATGTGCGCAAATCTCGAAATTATAATTGGACCAATGTTTTCAGGCAAATCTACCGAAATAATCAGAAAAATCAGGTTGTTACAAAAAATAGACAAAAAAGTCCTTGTTGTTAAACCATGTATTGATAACCGTTATACTTCTGACAAAATAACATCTCATAACTATGAGTCAGTTGAGTGTATAGTTGTTAATTGTTTAAATGAAATTAATCGAGACCTAATCAAAGCACACGATACAATAGTAATAGATGAAGGTCAATTTTTCTCTGATTTGGTTGAAACAGTAGACTATTGGTTAAAATCTTTTAATATTGATATAATTGTTGCAGGATTAGATGGAGATTTTCAACAAAAACCCATTGGTGAAATTCTTCGGTTAATACCTTTGTCAAACAAATGTGTTAAATTAAATTCACTTTGTAATATGTGCAAAGATGGAACAAAAGCTCCTTTTAGTTTTAGACTAGTTCAATCAACAGAAGCAGTTTTAGTTGGTGGTTCTGATAAATATATGCCTTTATGTCGTGCTCATTATAACCAAATGTCTCAATCTAATTTGTCTAATTCAGGTAGTTCGGAAAAATGAACAAATGAACATGTTTTAAACATAAATAAATTTTTTCCCATATAACAGTCATTGGTTTGAAAATTTAGAGCTACTAACTGAATATGTTTATTCCAAAAAGGTTCTGGGTCATAATTAAATGACAAGTGACCTAAAAAATTACCGGCAGGATATACTCGGTGAATTTTATTTATTTCTTTATTTATTTTGTCATCAGCAGAGTTATTTGAATAATATTTATCGCCTGCATATGAATCAAAAATATTGGCTAATTCATTATCTTCTGGTAAAACTAATTTTTTGCTTGTTGTTAAAATAATTTTATTTAATAAACTACCAATTGGTTCTTGTGAAAAATGTTTTTTCCCATTTGAAACTTTAAATTCCTGCCCGAGTAATTTTCCGGCAAATTCCTGAGTTAATATTTGTTTTATTTGTTTTTTTGTGGAAACATTATTTGTATTTAATTCAATATCTATCCAAATTGGGTCAGAAGTGGTTTGGGCAAATTTACTTATTGTTTGAATACAATCTTTTAGGTCTAACTGACTTGTTGTAAATACATCACCAGTGTCTAATTTAATTCCATGGACAACAACAGGTTTTAAATCTTCCGGTAAATTTCCAATATTATTTTTCGTAAAAACATCTAATTCGATTACACGGGCTCCCATCTCAAGCGCATTGGTTATTGCTTTAGTTGATGCAACATCACCATTTTGATTGCATGGTAAATAGGTATTATGTGATGTATTAATAAAAAATTGATTAAATGGTTTAGATAGTAAATTAGGTTTTGCAATATCAACTGGAATTATTTGTTGTGTTTGGTGTTTGGTTTGGGAAATTAAACATTCTTCAGTTCTTAACTTATTATTTAAATTAAAATAAAATAATGCCAATTGAAAAATCAATAAACTAAAAATTAAAGTTCCAATTACAAAAAATCCACTTTTAGTTTCCACTTTTTTTTTCCAAATATAAACCCCCAGTAAAATTATAACCATGAAAATTTCTAAGTTTATTGGTGAATTAATCATAATGTTAAATAATATTAATTACTATTAGAAAATCTTATTTGTTCATTGTGATTATCATCTGGCAAAGTTTTCCGGGAACAAACTAATTAAAGTCATTATTTTGTATTTTTCCTATATAAAGATCGAACTTCCTATATAAAAAAATGAAAAATAATACTTAAAGATTTATTTCTCTATATATATAACTAATGTCTATAAAATCAAGATGGGATACTTTCGAGTTTACAGATTACCTCAACGTTGAGGATATTGAGATTAAAAATCTCCCTGCTGGTATCAGCGTATCAACGATGTGTGCATCATGCAAACTTAACACTAGGTTAAATATACCTAATATCGAAAAGTACTTACAATTAAATTCTGACGATATTCTAACAGTTAAAATGAATAAAGAAAGAATGAGAACTTTAATTACCATAAAAAATAAACCAAAAAGAATTAAAAAAGTTGATAACAAATCTAAACAAAAAGATACTTCAAAAAATCATTTTTATAATCAAATTACTGTGGTTGTTCGTGTTGGCCAAGGTCAATGTAAAGATTTAAATGAAGCCCCAAAAATTAATATGAAATTATTTAGAAACGGTTCTGTTCAAATGTCTGGGTGTAAATCAATTAAAAATATTAACATAGCACTTAACAAACTAATTAGTAAACTTAAGGAAGTTAAGGCTAAAATTGAAGATGGTAAAATTTGCGAAAAAGAATTTATTGAAGAATCTGATAAAATTACTGTAAAGGACTTTAAAATCGATATGATTAATTCTAATTACCAAGTTGCAATGCAAATTGATAGAGACAAGTTATATAATCTTTTACTTAAAAAGAAAATTAAAGCATCATATGAACCATGTATTCGCGCTTGTGTAATTATTAAGTATGTACCAGCCAAAGAGAATGTTGAACAGAAAGAAGTTAGTATTTTTGTTTTTCAAAAAGGTAACATTATTATCACAGGAGCTCGGTCTAAATCACATATTATATCTGCTTATAATTATATGAATGAAATTCTATTAACTCACACTGATGAAATTATCAAGAAAGATGAAAATGAAGAAGAAGAATTAATATTAGATCTTTATAAAGATATTATGAAAGATGTTAATATGGGTATTATCAAAGTCTAAATGTTTTTTTACAATTAATTAATTAATATAATATTTATGTTAATTAAATAAAATGGAAAATTTTAATAATCTTCACACAGTTAGATTTGATAAAACAACAGTTTTAATAATCTTCACGCAGTTAGATTCAATAAAACAACAGTTTTAATAATCTTCACTTTGAGAAAAAACTATTTTTTTGCCTTCTCCAATGTAAACCGTATGTTCATATTGAGCAGTAAATGCACCAGAATTTACACAAGCAGGGGGATAACCATGAATTAGTTTATTAGTTTGAAGTTTATTTAGTTCTAACTTGTAATTATTTATATTGAATAATTCAACATATCTATCAGTAAAAGGCAATGTTTTAAAATTTGCATAAAGTTCTGTTAAAAATTTTCCAGTTTCTTTACCTATTTTATTTGGATCAGCTGTTTTATATGTGTCAGGGTTAATTCTATATAGATTACATTCATTCTTTTCTTTTACATTATTTATTCCTGTTGAACCAAAAGTTTCTACCGCATACACCCCTTCTTTAAATTTATAGTCAGCAGGCCAATATCCTCGCATATCAACTGCTGGCAAAAATATTCCGCCATGAATAATGCCCTTTTTAATATTGTGACCGCCTAAGTTATTTATCGCTCGGATAGGATATGTCTTACCATCTAGTTTTATTTCATAAGATTCCATAACTTCTTGAATATTAGCACCCCACTCTGGAATATTTACGTCAATTCCTATTGTTTTAATTCCAGTATATGTGGCATCACGAACAGCTTCTGCTAAAACATCGTACTTACTATCAAAGTAAACAGTGTATGCAGAATCAATAATCCATTGGTTTACTTCAACACCAAAATCTATTTTTACAATATCAGATTTACCAAGTGTTTGAGTTGAACCAGGAGCCGGATGAAAATGTGCAGCACATTCATTAATTGCTAACCCTACTGGAAATCCTATTCCTTTGTTTACTGGATTTGCATTAGTGATACCAGCGGTTAGTTCTGTGGTTTTTAGTTCAATTAAACTTGCAATATCTGTTAGTTTAACTCCTGGTCTTAAATATGGTTGTAAAAATCTTCTTACTTCTTTATGTATTTCTCCGGCTAAAGTTAAAGAACCAATTACATCCGAATCATTTGGATAAGTTTTTCCAATGGGGTGGGAATTAAAAAATGGATTTACTCCTTTTAGTTCAGGATAATTATTTTGAAAATCTCCAAAAGCTTTATACATTTTTTGGGTGATATATATCATTTACAAGAGGATTTGTCTTTAAAGTATTTATAAAGTAAGGATTTACATAATATGATGATGTTTCAATAACTGGTTTACTCATTGAATATACTTTTTCAATTGTATCTCTAGATGTAGTTGGCATTACACTGTGGTCAAGTGTTTTATGTGGATGTGGAACATATGAAAATAATATTGGGTCATTAAGTCTTACATTATCTCTATCAATATATGGTCCATTTAAGTCACCTTTTCCATTTGGTGCACGGGAATATGTAGAAATTTCACGGCGTTCATCAATACACATGTTATTTGCTGCTTCATGTGAACTAGGTGCTTCAATTTCTCCATGTGCACCTCCAGTATAGTCTTCTAACATTGTAGTTTCTTTGGTGGTTGTTCTCATGGTATCCATCAAGTCTGTATAATTACCCATATTACTGTTACCAACTCTACCTCCAGGTGTTTGGATAATGGTAGTTTGTTTTATTGTTGGTTTTGCAATATCATTATAGTTTTTAATATATGTACCTGCTTTATCTGATGCTTTAGTGTGACCAATATATTTGGTATCTTCTGTTTGTTGTCTTATGGTTGTTTTAGCAGTATCAGATAAATCGCGAACATATGTTCCTGCTTTGTCAGAAGATTTAGTGTGTCCAATATGTTGGGTATTTTCTGTTTGTTGTCTTATGGTTGTTTTAGCAGTATCAGATAAATCACGAACATATGTACCTGCTTTGTCAGAAGATTTAGTATGTCCAATGTGTTGGGTATTTTCTGTTTGTTGTCTTATGGTGATTTTAGCAGTATCTGATAAATCGCGAACATATGATGCTTCATTAATATTAGAGTTAGCATGACCAATGTGTTGGGTATTCTCTGTTTGTTGTCTAATGGTGGTTTTAGCAGTATCAGATAAATCGCGAACATAATGGTTTGAACTGTTATCTGAACCTACCATACCTGTGTGATTATTAATTATTGTTGTTTGTTTTATGGTTGGTTTTGCCATATCTCCATTTAATATATTTGTGTGTTTAACTTCGCTTGTTGTATTTAAAATTAAATTATGAGATGTTGATTGACGATGAGTAAGTTTTGCTTCATCTGTATGATGAATTGAACCTTGTTTAACTTCACCAACAATATTTGATACAATATTATGTGATGTGCCGGGACGTTGAGTCATTTTGGCTTCGTCGGTATAATATACAGACCCTTGTTTAACTTCACCAGTTGCATTTGATACAATATTATGGGATGTTCCTGGACGTAAAGTCATTTTAGCTTCATCTGTATAATATATAGACCCTTGTTTAACTTCACCAGTTGCATTTGATACAATATTATGTGATGTGTTTGCACGCATTGTCATTTTGGCTTCATCCCCATTGTGTATTTTTCCTTGTTTTATTTCACCTTGAGCATTAAGAGCTACACTATATGATGTTGTTTGACGTTGTGTAGTTTTTGCATCATCAGTAAAATAAATTGTAGAGTTTTTAATATTTGAAGTTGGTCCCAAAACATCTTGATTGTCCATAGTTTGTCTTTTGGTAACAGGTAAAACCATATCATTTGAAAAAACATAAGACTTTTGTTCTGAACTTGGACCAAGTATGTTATCATTATGAATCATTAATTCACGAGCAGTAGTTAACGGGATATCATTGTAATCAATTACATAACCTGACTGTGATGAACCTAATGGGGCTTGATATTCAATATTAGTTGTTACTCTTTGATTTTCATATGCAGTAAATGATTTTGCATTTGTCATAACTGGTTTATTATTTACTGCATTTATCGCATGTGTGTTGTCATTTAAATAGTTTTCTCTTTTACTTGGTTCAAAACGAGTTTTTCCTTTATCAGGACCATCGCCCATTTTAGTGTTAACTGCATGACCAGGCTTGTAATTTTCTTTTTCATTTCTCATAGTTGTAACATTTGTGTAGGTTCCTGTTTGTTTAGGAGCATCAACATGAGATTTACTAGGAAGTAAGTCATCAAATTTAGTTTCTCTGTGGTCAGGTAATTTAAATTTTGTCAGGTTAGGGTCAGGACCTCTGAATTCTCCTTTTTTAACTGCTTCATTTCTTCTTCCCTCATAAGTTGTTTTTTGATTAATATCACTACGCAAATCATCGACATTTTTTGGCATAATACGATAAACTGCATGGTTTCCTTGTTGATTTTTATTATCTAGACCTGGGCGAACACGAACATTTGTTTCAAATGGTGTGTTCCCATAGTTGTTTTTATTAGAAGGTAAAAATCTATTTGAAATAGCATTTGTTATTGCAGGCATACCATGAGTATATGTTAAATCAGCCATGGGTTCAAATAGGTGGTGTTTTTCTTTTTTAGGTGTATAATGTTCAAAAGCACCAGTAAATGTTTCCAGTTTTCTTTGGGTTCTATCTGAATTAACATCAAAATCCCTTCTGGAAGTATTAGGTGTCATATTATTATGAACAAATTCTTCTTTACTAACAACATCATAGTGCATGTCAGAATGAGCAAATTGAGAATAACCATTTGCAAAATCTAAATTTCTTTGTAATGATGTATTCATGCCTGATACTGTAGTAAATGCTTCGTTTACTCCAACTGGTGCACTAATATTATCAAAACGCAAGTCATCAAATTGATTAAGAAATTCTGGATTTGAACGATTTTGTATTGCTTGTCTTTGTTCAATTATATTCATTTTGCCACTAATATTAGAATTATAAACACCATCTAGTTTTTTTGATGCTTTATTCTGTGCCAATGGACCTAATAAAATACTTGACATATTATTATTAGATACATTTTATTTTTAAACTAAAATACTCGTAATATAATTAAAACCCCATCAGTATTTTTAAATGTCACAAGTTTGTTTAGCTGTAGGAATTTCTTTAGGTAAAGCTTCACCTTTGTCCCAAAAATCTTGAGGGCTTAATTTAAATGTGTCTTTTGATTGTAATCTAGAATTTAAACCAATGCGGTCTCCTGATTCTTGAATATGGCATTGAGGGTTAACATGTAAATAGGGTTCAAGCATTAAATCAGTTAAACTCATACCACGGTAGTTGTCAAGGGGATGAGTAAACCTGGTGTCTTCAGGTGTTAATTGGTTTGAGCAAACGGGTTTATGTTCTAACTTTGCATTAGCAAGAGGGTTAGATTGTTCATTAGTTTTGCCAAGTCTTTGGTTTCTCCATGAAAGTTGTGATTCAGCATCAGCCATGTCCTTAAAACATAAATCCATGGGTTTTTTGACTAAAGAAACATCAGATTTAGCACCGATAGGACCAGTGTATGAATAGCATTGGTTGCAATTTTCAGCAAAAGGGGCATATAATCTGTAATCGCCAGGTGCAGTACTTCTTCCCATTTGGAGGTCGTAAGCTGCGTTGTCGTATTTTATTCTATTGAATGACATTTAGCCTATATTATAAGATAAGATTTTTTTTATAACTTTTTATAAAAATAAATAATAGTAAATGATTTATTTTTTTAATCAGAATGAATTGAATCAATTGGCTTTATCTTTCTCCTTCAGCTTTAGTTTTAATGGGGCAAAAGTTGATACCAAGATTCTTTTCGTTTAACATATTAGTTTTGGGTTTTTCCAAATTATTAGGGGTAAGGTAGTGAATGTTTTCACACATAGCAGCGGGTGAAAAATCAGGTACTTTAAATTCAGTAGCAGGGTTAAATTTTAAGCTAGGGCATAAGGTTCCAGGTCTGTTTAAACCATAAAGTTCATTTTCAACATCAGCACGGGCTCCAAATTCAACAACATTAGTGAAATCACCAGCAGGGCATTGTTTGCAGTTTTCATATTTGCCTTTGAATAAATTGTATTCTAATGGACTAGTGCTTTCTTTAATTTCAGTAGCATAAGCGCATTTGTCGTAAATTAAGCGATTAGAACTCATATTATATATTATTATATTAGAAAAAAATATTATTTTACAAAATAACTAAACTTTTATTTTATTTACCCATTGAAGGACAATTATTTGAATTAAACCTTCTGGTATTATTTCCGGTTTAATGTAAGATAAATATAATAATTCAGAAAGTTCTTGTTTAAGTTCCTTAGTATTTATACGTATTTTATTTTTTAATATTTTTAAAATTAGAAATTTAACTTCTAAACTTATTATCCAATTAATTTTTAAACTAAATGGTTCTTCTAAGAATGGAACTAAATTACATAATAATATTTCTAAGGGTTTTAATGGACATCCTAGTTTAAATGCAAGTGTATGAGATAATTCATCTTTAATAATATCAATGTATGTATTTCTTGATTCTGGGGTAAAATTTTCAATCATTAAGTCCAGTTTTATAATTAATTCTCTAATTGTGATTGGCTTAATTGGAATCGTTGAATTTGTTGGGTTACAAAAACTTATATCAATTTCATCTTCAGGTTTTAAAAAATTAAATATCCAACTTAAATGTTTAATGTTCCAATTGGATACATTAGATGATTCCATTATTTTTTTTTCCAATAATGCAATATCAATATAATTTGTTTTATTAAAATACTTTTTCCCTTCTCTAAATTCCAAATGTTTTTTCATATCTGCCCCATATGCTGTTAAAAAGTTAATCATATTTGGGTCCTTTTCTAAGCACGCGTATTCTAGCAATGTATGACCAAATTTATTTGCTTGGTCAATTCCTGCTCCTAATTTAAATGCCTGACGTAGAAAACTAGTGTCACCAAATCTAATTGCACAATGTAATGGAGTTAATCCATAATCATTAATAATGTTAAAATCAATATCACCATAATCATATGACTTTAATTTGTGAATATCGCCCATTTCAATTAACTCAAAAAGCTCATTATCAGCGTCAGGGGATTTTACTTTTTTAATATTTGGTTTATCAATTGTTGTTGTTATAGCTTGAGTAATATACTTGCTACACTCAGTTTCAGTTTCATCAATAATACCAACTAAATTTTCTGTAACTTTAACGTTGGCTTCTTTAAAGTCGTTTAAAATTTTGATACATTGTTTAAAATACTCTAATGATTTTTCTATATCAGATTCATAGTATTTTTTAGCAGTTAAATATGATTTTAAACATTTTAATACTTTTTTATTGTTCGTGTCAATTTCCATTGGTATTTTATCTATTATATTGGTTTGGTTAAATATTTTTAAAATAAACGAAATAATAAATTTTCCCACAAAAAAGTAAAAATTGATTTAAATAATCTTTTGTACAAATGATTAATTATTAATTATGAGTAAAATACAAAAACTTATTGATGATGGTAAAATTCCGCCTACACCCACACCTACGAGTGAACCAAAGAAAAAAACAAAACAACAGTCAAACCAAAACAATTCACTTAATCAAACAAACCAACCCATCCAACCAAATACAATTAGCCTAGTTAAGAGTAAACAATTTAATTTTGACCCAACTAAACCACTTTTGAAATGGGTTGGTGGTAAAACACAAATTTTAGAAAAATTAATTGGAGAATTTCCTGTAACTATTAACAATTATCATGAATTTTTTGTTGGTGGTGGTAGTGTTTTGTTTGGATTTTTAGATTTAGTAAACTCTGGTGTTATTAAAGTAACCGGTACAATTAATGCTTATGACTTAAACTCAAATTTAATAAATATGTATACTGTTGTTCAAAATCAACCTGGAAAATTAGCTAAATCAATTAAAAAAATTATTAAACAGTACAATAAAATTGAAGATGATGATGAAATTAAAAATAAAAAACCAAAAACAATTGATGAAGCCATATCATCAAAAGAATCATATTATTATTGGATTAGACAACAATATAATGCACAAACTAAATCAAAGTCTAAACAATCTGAATCTGATTTGATTGACAATGCTGCAATGTTTATTTTTTTGAATAAAACATGTTTTCGCGGCCTTTACAGAACTGGACCAAATGGATTTAATGTCCCGTTTGGTCATTATGCAAATCCAACGGTTTTAGACCCAGAACATTTAATCCAAGTTTCTAAATTAATTTCAAATGTAAAATTTAAACATGGAGATTTTTCACAATCAGCTAAAAATGTTCAACCAGGTGATTTTGTCTATATGGACCCACCTTATGCTCCAGAAAATGCAACTTCTTTTGTTGGATACACAGATGGAGGTTTTGATTTGGATACTCACATAAAACTATTTACTATTTCAAATGAATTTAAAAAAACTGGTTCATTATTTATTATGAGTAATGCTGATGTTAAATTAGTAAGAGATAACTTTCCCGGTTATTTAATTGAATCTATTGAATGTAAACGTTCAATTAATTCAAAAAATCCAGGTGCTAAAACTCAAGAAGTAATTATAAAATCTTTTTAAAGTAATGGAACTAAACAGTTATTTCAACTGGTTTAGACTTGGATTTTGTTTTCAGTGGTTTATTTTGTTCGGTGTTATTTATTTTTTCTGGTTGGATATTAAATCCCCATTTATAAATTTGTTCAAAATAGTTTTCATCAGTACCATCAAAGGTTTGAATATTATTTTCTTTTAGTATTTTATTTAAAATTATCCATTTGAGTTGATTAGATTTAAGTTTATCAATTAAAAATTTGCTTAATGAAAATGCATAGTCTACTTGATATTTTTCGTTATAATATAATTCGTATTCTCTTTTTAAACTCGGACCAGCCCACAGTTTTACATCAACACTTCCATCTTTTGATTGATATTTTTTTTCTAATATTTTAATATTAATCAAATCTTTGTTTTCATTTTTAGTAATTATTAAAAAGGCTTCATCTGGTTTTCTAATTGCAGACTCTGAATAAAATTGTTCCATATAAGTTTTAAGTCCATTTTGTTTAACATAGACTAGTTTTTTGTTTCCATCAATTTTAACAAAATAATAGTCTGTATTTGTTTCAAATGATTTTTTTTCCCAACCTTTTTTTTCGAGTAGTTTTTCAATACTTGTTATTTGTTCATATGCTCCACCATTCAACACAGTGTTTGCACCACCAGCCCCTGTTCCTTTGTTTTTAATGGTTTTATTAGTTTTGCTGGATAAGGATGTTTCCTTAATTTCTGTATATTTCATTAAAAACTGGATAATAAATATAAATATCAAATAATAAAATCAATTTTTATTTTTTAATAATTAAACTTTATTGTTTTTGTTCTGGCTTCAAAATCCGAAGCATCTTCTCTCATTGTGTTTACACTCAGTTGGTTTTGTTTTCTGGTTGATTCTCCTCCTCTTGGAATTGGCATAACAATATGCGATGGGTCCTGAAAATTTCTATCCAAATACTGAAATTGATAATCAAAAAACTGTTTGCCTTCTTTAACTTCCTTAAATTCTTTAGTATCATGACGTGATGCATCTCCATATCTAATATCATTTGAAATTTCTAAATTACCAAAACCACGACCAGCACCAACATCTTTATTAGTGTAATAAAAACCAGACCTGGGATTACAGTTATTGGTCGGCAAGTTATTTTTATAAGGAACATTAAAATCATTTGGATTAAATTCATCATTTAGTTTCATTTGTACTTTATCTCTTTTTGTAATTCCTGGAGTTAATAAAGCGGTTTCGTTGTCAATTACGTGGGATTTTTTTTCAGGTAAAATCCAATGTCCGTGAGACCAAACCTCAGGTTCTTCCTTTGAAACAAATTTATTTTTAGTAACTGGTTTATTTTCAGTTTTCTCCGGTGAAATATGAGAACTTAACGTAAACCCAGTATTAATATCTGCATAATTACTCATTAATTAAATAGATATTTTATTATTTAATTAAACTAATTTTGTTTTTAATCATCTAAATTTGTAATTCTTCCTCTGTGATAAACAGGGTCTCTATACTTTAGACAGTTTTTACCAGTTGATTTACACTCACCGCTTCCACCATAACACCAATTAGCAAAGCCAATTTGGTTATTAACAATATTTGTGTTTGGCATTGTGTAAAAATTTCTATCGGATATAAATTTTCCCCAAATATCAGATGAATCAGTATGTAAATGCGATCTAAAAGTTTTTCTTATTAATTGTTTTGAATCTTCATAATCACAAGCTTCTAATCTGTTTGGATTACTAATTAAGTCACCAATAGTAAAATTCATAAATGGATTGTCAATTGTTGGTTTTTGACAGGCCTTTACATTAGCTTTCATTTCAGACGACATAAAGTTTTCAGTACTGCCTAAAAGCCAACTAATCGCAATGATTACAAGTGAAATTGATAAAAACTTATTATCCAATCTAAATAAATATATCGCTCCAGCACTATAAATGGCAAGCCTGGCTAATGCATTAATTTTTTGTGTACTTGTTAGTTCGTTGACTGGTAAAAATTGGTCAGGCTCTTCAAATAATACCTTTGGATTTTCATACCATAATTCTGTCATTATAATTAATTAATATTAGATATTTTTAAAAAAATTGAATTTGATTTAAATTATAACCTATTGTAATTGATTTTAATGGAAGTTAATAAAATAACAATTAAAAGAATTAATGGAGATTACAAGTTATTTGAAAAGTCTAATCCCGAATATTTTGATGTATTGGCAAATCCTGAAAACATTTTGGAAATTTATTTTTTAATGTATGGACG
>JACCDX011124813.1_pt1 | contig 88222 bp, 77 predicted proteins | sample 7449681 | NCBI WGS metagenome assembly JACCDX01 (sample SAMN15323450, study PRJNA562643) | freshwater metagenome | isolation source: river surface water | place: USA:Blue River Watershed | collected 2017-08-18 | reverse complement strand
GGATTGGGGTCTGTGGGGGCACTGGCCGCCGGTGCGGCCGGGGCATCGGGGGTTTTGGGCATCAGCAAGACACCCGCACCGACCGCAACGGCCAACAAGGCCACCCATAAAAAACTGTTGGAGCGGCTCTCACCATCGGCACCGCCAGCCGACAAGCTTTGCGGTGGCGGCGGATCGATGTCGGCAGTGGCCACCGCCACATGGGTCATGACCGAAGACAGATCGGCCCCATGTTGGGCAGCGCTGGTGCGGTCTGCCTCGCCATGCGGCCCGAGCCCTGTCGCCACGGCTGGGAAGGTTTCGGTGGAAGGGGATGCCCCCCCATCGGTGTCGGGCAGCGCAGACAGCGGCGCGGCATCGATGGCGGAAGAGACAAAGGCCTGTTCAGGTGCCAGGCCCAACAAAGTGGCCAATTTGCGGGCTGCCGTGGCCTTCACAGAATCGCTGTAGAAGGCGCTGTTGCCACCCTCTTCAATTTGGCGCACCTGCTTGAGAGACAAGCAAGCGCGGGTGGCCAGATCGGTTTGGGCCCAGCCCTTGGACTCGCGGCGCTGGCGCAGCAAATCCCCGTTGATGAGGTGGGCTGTGTCGTTCATGACCGGACCGGTGGCGTGCTGTTACTTGACCAGCAACAACTCGCCCTTGATCGAGGCACCTTTTTGAACCGACAAGGTTTGGTAAACCACATGGCCATCGACCGAAGCCGAGGAGGTCACGATCAGCTCGTTGCAAGTGGCCGTGCCGGTGAATTTGCCCTTGATGTGCAGGCTCGAACAGGTGACCACACCTTCCACCTGGCCGCGCGAGCCAATCGTCAGATCGTCCACCTGAATTTGGCCATTGAGAGAGCCTTCCACATGGATGGCACCCTTGGCCACGATTTCACCGCGAAAAGCGAAGCCCTCGCTCAGGATAGAAGGTTTGGCTGTGGAGTTGGAGATGATGTCCATCATGCTGCTGCGCTGCGGCGCTGGGTTAGGAGGGGTTGCAATTACAGGGGCTGGCGGGGTAGGTTCGGGTGCTTCAATGGGTGCAGGCTCAGGCGCAACTTCGGCCTCAACCACGGGCAGAGGAACCGTGGCCGCCTCGGTCTGAGCGCTAGGGCTGATTTTGAATTTGTTGAACATATTGAGCGGTTCGGATGACTTTTTGAGGATTGACAGGATAACCGCCGACGAGAATTTCCAAATGCAAATGCTTGCCGGTCGACACACCGGTGTTGCCAACACGGCCCAGAACGGTCTCGGTGGTCACTTTATCGCCGACTGCAACCTTCATATTGGCCAAATGGCCATAAAGAGACTCGATGCCGTTGCTGTGTCTGACCACCACGGTATTGCCGTATTGTGCGTGATATTTGGCCAAAACCACAACGCCTGGCTTGACCGGGTGCACATTATCGTCTTCGGTTTCGCTGAGCAAATCCACCCCCGTATGGAAGTTGGACAAACCCGTGATCGGGTGCTTGCGAATGCCAAAGTCAGAGCTGACGCTGTAATTGCTCACCGGCATGCGGTTGGGCAGTGCGTACAAAACCTCGCGCATGGCCCGGTTATTGGACAGTTCCTCGGCCACTTTGCCACGCAGCAAGGGGTTGGCATTGAGGTCGTCGCTTTGGACAAAGCCGCCGTTGGCTGCATTGCGCTGGATCACACGGATGACCTTTTCGGTCAGACCCGAGGTGTCCAACTGGTTTTTCATGTTTTCGTTTTCCTGCGCCACCGCCACCATCGAGGTATCGACGAAGCGGCGGATGCTCATGTCCCGGTCGCGAATGGTTTGGGCCAGGGCCACCATCTGCGCCTCGTCCAGGTCGATCGATTCGGCACCTTCGCTGTCGGTGGCGCTGCTGAGCAAGGCGCGGTAGACCTGCTCATGGGAGCGCTCGAGCTTGGCACGGCTCACAAACAAGGAAATGCTGGTGACGGTGAGAAACAAAATCAAGCTGCTCAAGACACCCAGCAACACAATGCCCGAGCGCACCAGCAAGCGCTGCACCTTGGCGCTGATGGTGAGGTAGCGCAAATCGGCGTTTTGCTCCAGGATGATGCGCGCGTCCATGTACTGGCGCGTCCAAGCCGCCCGCACAGCAGCGGGCAGGCTCAATGTGAGCTGAATACTTCGCTTGAGCACTGTCTGTCAGCCAGGGTCAGTAGGTATTGGACTCTGGCAGCACCGGCGGGATGCGGGGCGCAGGCATCGGAGACTCGGGGCCTTGGTTGAGGCTGCCCTCAATTTCGCCGCCTTTTTCGATCTCGATTTCAACGTAATGGACCTTGCCAGCGATGCGGCCGGTCGAGCGCACGATCAGGCTCTTCTCGCTGATGATGGTGTTGTGCAACTCACCGCGCACATCGATCACCTTGGCAGAAATGCGACCCGATATCTTGCCCGTTGGCCCAATCAACACCTCTTCAGCGGTCAAATCGCCCTCAATGACACCATTGACGACAGCCTTGGACGGGACAACAAAGGTTCCTTTGACCACAACGCCGTCACCAATGACAACGCTTTCTAGAGAATCTGATGGGTTAGACATATGCGCTCCTTGGCGCGGGATTGTAGTCAGAATTCCCGCAATCGACCGCTTTGGAGTGCGCCGGTTGTGGTTAAAAAGGGAAATGAATTCCAATGTTTACAAACACTTAGCGATGCATCTGGATGAATAGCCTGGTCAAACAGCGCGGCCACTCCCAGCGGCCCCAAAGACCACCGCGCGCACACGAATACCTAAGTACTGCTTCACCCCTGATGGGTCCAGGCCAACCGGTCCCAGGCCACGGGTTTGGGATGGGCAAAGGGCAAAATACCCACCTCATGCAGGCATCCCCATCACCCACCCACCCCATGCCATCCCTGACCGTGCGTCAACTGCTGGTGGACATGCAGTCGCCGATCGAGCGCGATTGGAACGGGGGCGATGCCTTTTCGAGCGCCCTGTTCAACGCCTTGTCCATGAGCTTTCCGGTGGGCGAACAATTTTTCATGGACGCGCTGCGCACCGGTTTGACCGCCCTGCCCGCGCCCGAGCAAGCCAGCTGGCGAGCCCACATCCAAGGCTTTGTCGGCCAAGAGGCCACCCACCGCCGACTGCACGACCTGTACAACCAGCACCTGGCGGCCCTGGGCTATGACAACCATTGGGCCAACCGCTTGAAGCACCGATTCGATCGCATGGATGCCCTCCAAGACCCGCGCCACAAGGTGGCCGTGACCGTTGCCACCGAGCACCTGACCACCATTTTGGCCACTTGGTTGCTGCAACACCCCCAGGTGTTGGCGCAGGCCCCGCACCGCATGCGGCAAATGTGGCTGTGGCATGCCAGCGAAGAAATAGAACACCGCTGCACCGCTTTTGACCTGTACCTGGCCTTGCAAGGCAACCTCCTGTGGCGCAAGCGCTGGATGCGGGTGGTCAGCGCCTATTTCTTGTTCGATTTGATCCGCCAAACCGGCCAGCACCTGTGGCGCGATGGGCAACTCTTTAAAGCGTCGACCTGGCGCAGTGCCAAACACTGGCTGCTGGGCGAACAGGGTTTGTTGCGCTTTGGGGCCCGCCATTGGCGCGATTTCTTTCACCCAGACTTTCACCCGCGCCAGGTGGCATCCAGCTCGGCCCAAGAATGGCTGTCACAGCACCAAGGGCTGTGGCGCGCCGTCTCCAAACCTTGAAGCAGCCCAACCAAGCCAGCGATTTGGCAAGCCACGAAATGGCCGCCCAGGCCGCCTGGGGCGACTTGCATGGCTACGACTACCCGGTGCACCACTGGAGCGCCAATGGGGTCAAGCTGGCTTACATCGACGAAGGCCCGTCACAAGCCGCACCGATTGTTTTGTTGCACAGCGTGCCGGCCTGGGGCTATGCGTTTCGCCACATGTTGCCTTGGTTGCTGCAGTCGGGACACCGGGTTTTGGTGCCCGACTTGTTGGGCTGCGGTCGATCGGACAAGCCCAGCCACGCCAGCGGTTTTGGTTTGACCGCGCAATTGACCAGCTTGAGCGAATGGCTGAAACAACTGGATTTGCAACACATCACCTTGTATGGCCAAGGCCTGGGGGGATTGCTGGGGTTTCGCTGGGCCCTGCTGCATCCGCAGCGATTTGACCGCTTGGTCCTGGCCAACACCCGCTCGCCGCTGGACCCCCAACAGCCTTCCAGGTTCGCTGCCCTGGGTGCCCTGTGGCCCCGCTGGAGCCCTGTCTACCCAGTGGAATGGGTGATGCGCTCAGCCTGCCAAACCCCGCTGTCGCGCAGCACGCTCAAAGCCTATGCCGCCCCCTTTTCCCAAGGCCGCCAAACGGTGGCGGTGCGCCAATTGGCCAACTGGGCCCATTGGGATGTGCGCAAAGAGCGCGATACCGACATCACCCAAGCCTGGCTGGCCATGACGATGTGGCACAAACCGCTGTTGACCTTGTACGGCAGCCGCGACCACCTCACCCATGGCGGCCAGCGTTGGTTCATCGACCAGGTGCCCGGGGCCAAGCGCCAACCGCACCAAATCATCCACCAAGCGGGTCACTGCCTGAGCGAAGACAAAGGCCCAGAGGTGGCCTTGGCCTTGCACCAATTCATCTCACGGCCTCAGGCCTGACACAAGCGGCGCACCTCGTCGGGGATGGGCATGGCCGTGATGCCAGGCACCTTGCCCTCTTTGGCGGCGGCAAACAAACGGACCTCGGTGCACTCCATGATCAATTCGGTACCACGCAAAACGCGGTGCGAAAAGGTAAAGCTCTTGCGCCCCCAGTGGGTCACGCAGGTGTGGATATCGAGTTGGTCACCGTAACTGCTGGTTTGCACAAAACGCGCTTCGGTGTTGACGATGGGCGTGCCAATGATGCCCCAGGCCGCCGCGGTTTCATGCCAAGGCGGCACGCCCGCTGAGATGAAATAGTGGCGCGCCGAGGCATCGATCCAGCGGAAAAAATTGGGAAACCAGACGATGCGGGCCGGGTCGCAATCGCCAAATTCGACCTGGACGGTGAACACCGTGGTGCGCGGTACAGCGTTATCAGACAAATCAGTCCCCTCGGATGTTGCGGGACTTGATCAATTGACCAAAGCGCTCGCTATCGGTTTTGGCGCTTTGGCCAAAATCGGCCGCGCTCATTGGGGCTGGAATGCCGCCCAAAGCCTGGATGCGGTCTTTCACCGCAGGGGTGTTCAAGGCGGCATTGATCTCCCGGTTCAAGCGCTGCACCACCTCGGGGGGCGTGCCCGCTGGGGCGTAAAACCCAAACCAGGAATCGGCATCAAAGCCCTTCAGGCCGAGTTCGTCCAGCGTGGGCACTTCGGGGAACAAGGGCGAGCGCTTGAGGCTGCCCACCGCCAGCATTTTGAGTTTGCCCGAGCGCACATGTTGCAAGCCAATGCCGGGGTCGAACATGAAGTCAATTTGACCGGCAAGCAAATCTTGCATGGCCGGAGCCGCGCCCCGGTAAGGGACATGCACCGCAAAGGTTTGCGACTGGGCTTTCATCATTTCGGTGGCCAAGTGCGGCGAACTGCCGTTGCCAGGCGAGCCAAAACTGAGCTTGCCGGGGTGGGCCTTGAGGTAGGCCAAAAACTCCTTGAAGTCGTTGATTTGCAAACCCGGGCGCACCTCCAAAAAGACCAATACCCGGGCCGCTGCGGCCACCGGCACCAGGTCTTTCATGGGGTCAAACGGCATCTTGTTGTAGAGGTGCGGGTTGATGGAGACCATGCCCCCAGAGCTCATCAGCAAGGTGTGACCATCGGCCACGCTTTTGGCCACCGCTTCCCCGCCGATGTTGCCGTTGGCACCGCCCCGGTTTTCCACCACCACGCTTTGGCCCAGGGCCTCGCCCAAGGGTTGGGCCACTGCACGGGCGATTTGATCGGCGGCCCCGCCCGGCGGGAAATTGACGATCACGCGAATCGGTTTTTGCGGCCAGCTTTGGGCCTGCGCCAAGCCCAGGCTGGCCAAGCCCGCGCACAACAAGGCCAAGCAGCCAGCGCGCCGGGTCAGTGAAAGGGGCATCAAGGTTTTCATCGGTTCTTCTCCTGTGTGATGGCTGGTTGGGCTGGGCATTCACAGCCCGTGATGGAGGTCATGTGCGCGCGCTGGCACCGGGCTTGCGCATGAAGCGAATGGGTTGCTCGGGCACAGCGCGCGCGGGCGCTCCATGGGCGCGCAAGCTCACATCCAGCGCTTTGCCGGCATCGTCTTGCAAGGCGGCTTGGCGCGCTTGGGCCACGGCCTGGGTCGCTTGCAGCGGGTCGGGCAAATGGGCCAAATGCGCCACCAGGTGGTGCAAGTTCAGCTTGCCACGCTCATTGGTCGCGCCATAGCCTTTGATCAATTGGCCACAACAGGCCAATTCGTGGCCGAGCGACCAATGCCGCCCCAGACCCGTCAGCACCGCTTGCAGCCAAAACTCGATGGCCACCTGCTCTTGGCCAAACCGCTGGCCGTACACCCGCAAAGGTTTGAGCAGGGCCAAACCGCGCAGGGCCAGCATGCCCAGCACCGAATGGGTGCCAATCTTCAAGGGCAAGGCCCAGGGCTCACGGCCGCGCAAGACCCGCGCGCGGTCCCAAGCGGTCAAGCGCTGGGCCAGCGATGGCGGCAGCAAAGCCGCGAACTCGGGCACGCCAGGCTTGAAGTGGTCGTAAACCTGCAGCAAATCGTCGGGCCCGGCCCGCACCTCGCGGGCCACCCGCTGCCAGCGGCTGTGGCGGCTTTTCAAATCGGCCACGCGCACGATGTCGTCAAACGCCATCCACAGCGCCAGCCAGCGGGCCATCTCGCGGGTGACCGCCCAGCCCTGCAAACCGGCGGCATCGCTGGCGGCCTCGGCCTGCCACACCTGGCGCATGCGGCGCAGGTAGACCCGGCCATAGGCCGGGTTTTGGTATTCGATCACGCGGGCCAAACCCAGTGCCATCATCTCTTGCACCGCAGCGGGAAAGGCCGCCACCGCGTCTTGCTCGGCCGCGGCCAATGGGTGCGGTACCTCGTCGGCGGGGACGATTTGCTCGGCCACCGCCGCCCACTGCCGGGGTGCACGCACCGCCTCGAAAGCCAGGGCAAAACCACGCAAACTGGCAGCGGCTTGTGCGCCCTCACCAATCGCCGACTCAAAGTGCGCCCGCTCGAAGGGCAACAAACCACTGCCGGCAATCGCCCCCAGCATGACCGCGCTGACCACGGTGCCCGCTTGCTGGGCCATGGCCGCCATGTCGAGCACATGGTGTTCGCGGCCAAAGCGGCGCACCACATCCACCAATTGCGCGCTGTCGCGCCGGCCATCGGCCAGTTGCATGCGCTCTTGGGTGGTGAAGCTGCGCGCACTGGAGGTGATGATGTGGGTGCGCTCCGGGGACGCATAGCCCAAACCAATTTGGCGGGTGGTTTCCAACAACTCCGAAGAGACCAGCGCGTCCAAGGCACCGGGCACCGGGTTGAGGCTGAACACCGGGCGTCGCCCACCGAGTTGCGCAAACGGCAGCGGCAAAACCTCCACGTAATACGTGGTGGCACCGGTGCGCTGTGCCACACCTGGGATGGACGTGCTTTGGGCCGGGTAGCCCGCACAGCGGGCGGCTTCCATCAGCCATTGGCTGAGGACCCCACCGCCCTCGCCGCCCAAGGCGCACAACAACAAAGAAATGGGTTGGGGTGCGGTCATGGTGTCAGGCCGGTTGCAAGGCACGCACCAAGCGGGCGCGCAAAGCGGCCCAGACACGTTCCCAGGGTTTGGGGTTTTGCACCACTTCGGCGCGGTAAAAACTCGGGCACAAGGTGGCCGCGTGCGCATTGGCACCGCACAAACCGCAGCCCACACAGCCGTCGATGACGGTGGCCACCGGGTCGGTCTTGAGCGGGTCGGGGTTGTCTTTGAGGGTCAGGGTGGGGCAACCCGATAAGCGGATGCAGGCGTGGTCGCCGTTGCACACATCTTCGTCCACGCCGTACTTGACCCGCACCACCCGCTCGCCGCCGCGCAGCAACTGCGCGATCCAAGGCTTGATGCGGCGCTGGCGCTCCAACTGGCACTCGCCTTCGGCGATGATGACTTTGAGGCCGGTGAAGCCATCGGTCAAGGCCTCTTTGAGGGTGCGCCGCATCTGGTCCACCTCGTAGGTGTGCACGGTGCGCATCCACTGCACGCCCATGCCACGCAAAGTGGTTTCAATGGTTTGGTTGGTGTGGGCCAGGCTGTTGTGTTTGTCGGCGGCCAAGGCTTTGGCCACATCGCTGGGGGTGGAGTGGATGTCTTGGGTACCGGTGGCCGAGGTGTAGCCGTTTTTGAAAATCAGCAGCACCGCATCGTCGTTGTTGAACAAAGCACTTTGCACCCCGGTGAGCAAACCGTTGTGCCAAAACCCGCCATCGCCCATGATGGCCAAGCTGCGCCGCTGCATCATGGGCGACACGCCAGCGCGGCTGGCCAAACTCATGCCATAGCCCAGGATGGAGTGGCCGCTGGAAAACGGCTCAAAGGTGGCCAATGCGTGGCAGCCAATGTCGGCCGCAATGTGCACCGGGCCAATGTCTTGTTGCGCCAGCTTCAAAGCGGCAAACACCGGGCGCTCGGGGCAACCCACGCAAAAGCCCGGCGGTCGGGCGGGCAAGGGGGTCTCCAACACCTCGGCCACCTGCGCGCGGCGGCTTTGGTTGCCCTTCAGCCAGCTTTGCGCCGAGGTTGACACCGTTGTGGGCAGGTACAGCTGGGCAAACGAGGCCAAGCCCTTGGACAAGACTTCCACGCTGTACTCGCCCGCCGATGGCAGCCAATCTTTGCCGTGCAGCGGGGTGTTCAACCCCCTGCGGCGCAGCAAGGTGGCCATGTCTTGTTCGATGTACTCGGGCTGGCCTTCTTCGATCACCATGACCGCTTGCTTGTCGGCGCAAAAATCGGCGATTTCATCGGGCACCAGGGGATAGGTGACATTGAGCACCAAGATCGGAATATCGCTTTCGCCCCAGACATTGGCCAAACCCAACTGCTGCAAGCTGCGGATCAAGGCGTTGTACAAGCCGCCTTGCACCACCAAGCCCACATCGGTGTGGCGACCGGGCATGTGTTCGTTCAAGCCGTGCTCGGCGATGTAGCGGCAGGCCGCAGGAATGCGCTCTTGGGTTTTGAGCTTTTCATGCCGAAAGGTCACTGGCGGATGGGCCAGCCGCATGTAGTCAAAGCCAGCGGGGTCCTCCATCAGGGCGCGGGTGGACACGGCAGGCGCTTGGTTGTCCTTGGCGGCAAAGCTGCCGCGCACGTGGCAAGCACGGATGCGCAACTCCAAAATGGCCGGCATGTTGGAAGCCTCAGACAGGGCAAAGCCATGCTCGACCATGTCCACCATTTTGGGCAGGTCGGGCCGCGGGTCGAGCAAACACAGGGTGCTTTTCAGCGCATAGGCGTGGGTGCGCTCTTGGATCACCGAGGCCCCTTCACCGTAGTCTTCGCCCACCACGATCAAAGTGCCGCCCATCACGCCGGGGGAGGCCAAATTGGACAGGGCATCGGCCGCGACATTGGTGCCCACAATCGACTTCCAGGTCACCGCACCGCGCAAGGGGTAGTGCAGGCTCGCACCCAGCATGGCCGCCGCCGATGCCTCGTTGGCGCAGGCCTCCACATGCACGCCCAGTTCATCCATCAGCGGCTTGGCCTGGACCATGACATCGAGCAAGTGCGACACCGGCGCACCTTGGTAGCCGCCCACATAGGCCACGCCCGACTGCAACAAGGCTTTGGTGATGGCCAAAATGCCTTCGCCATGGAAGGTATCGCCCTGCCCCAAGCGCAAAGACCCGATTTCTTCTTTGAATGAAACTTCCAAGGCTGGCTCCGATCCGAATCCTTCCCTCAGGCCGCTCCCAAGGGTGGGGCATTCTCACATGCCAAACCCAGCAAGCGCGCGGCATTGCCGCCGGCGATGGCTTGCAGGGCCTCGCCTTGCACCCCCGCCGATTGCAACCAAGCCACCGGGTCTTTTTCGCCCACCGGGTAGTCGCTGCCCATGACCAAGCGGTCCACGCCCACGCGCTCGATCAGCACTTGCAGCACCTGCGGGTCGTACACGCATGCGTCGTAATGAAAGCGGCGCAGCATGGCGCTGGGGGTGAGCCCATCCATGTGGCGCACGGTGTCGGGCCGGTTCAAGGTGTTGCGGTCCAAGCGCCCCATGTAGTGCGGGAAATAGCCGCCGCCATGGGCCATCACCACCTGCAACTGTGGGTGGCGGGTCATCACGCCTTCGTACATCAGCGAGGCCATGCATTTGGTTTCTTCGATCGATTGGCCCAAAGAGTTCCACAAGGCATAGCGCTGAAACCAAGGGTCGCGCACCCCTTCGGGGTGCACCCAGGCAACCAGGCCGCGCTCGGCCACCAGGTCCCAAAATGGCGCAAACACCGGGTCACCCAAATAAACCCCTTGGTAACTCGACGACAGGTTGAGCACCCGCAGGCCCAAGTGGTCGTGTGCCCGCACCAACTCGGCCAGCGCCCGCTCAGGGCTTTGCATGGGCAAGACCATGCTGCCCACAAAACGCTGGGGGTGCTGGGCCACCCAATCCGCGGCTTGGTCATTGCACAGTTGGCACAACTGCCCATCGGTGTCGGCATCGGCCCAAGAGCTGCCTTGCAGCACCGTGCTGGAGCTGATCACCGACACATCGACCCGCCGCTGGTCCATGTCGGCCAGCACTTTGATCGGATCGAACATGCGCTCGATCAAACTTTGCGCACCCGGCCGAGGCGCTTTGGCCGGGGTGGCCCCAAAGCCGGTGAACACCGTGCGGTTGGTGGATGCTTCAAACACGGCGGTGTGGAGCATGTGCACATGAAAATCGACCACCGGGGCCTGGGGTGTGGGGGAGTGCATCGGTTGCGTGGTGTGTAAAAAACGATGGGGTAATATACAAAAGCACTTTGTGTCCCGCGCACATCCTGTGCCCTTGCCATTGTTTTCAAGGCCCCACATGAACCTCACCCACCCCACTTTTTGGTCCGCACTGCGCCCTCAGCATGGGGCATCGCTGTTCATATCGGCCCTGGCCTTGTTGGCCCAAGTGTGGTGCAGTGGGTCGGCATGGGCCCAGGAATTTCCGCAAAAAACCGTTCGCATCGTGGTCGGTCAAGGCGCAGGCGGGGGCATGGACACCTTGGCGCGCTTGCTCAGCCAACGCCTGGCCGCCCCCCTGGGTCAGGCGGTGGTGGTGGAAAACCGGGTGGGCGCTGGCGGCATCATTGCCACCGATGGGGTGGCCAAATCGCCCGCCGATGGCCACACCTTGTTGATGGCCCCGATTGGCAACATGGTGTTCACCCCCATCTTGACCCCCAAACTGCGCTATTCGCCCACCAAAGACTTTGTCCCCGTCTCCTTGGTGGCCAGCTTCCCCTTGCTGCTGGTGGTCAACACCAAACAAGGCATCACCAGCTTGCCGGATTTGGTGAAATTCATGAAAGCCCAACCCGACAAAGCCAACTACGGCGGTTCAGGGCCAGCCTTTCAATTCGCCAGCGAATTGTTCCGCCTGCAAACCGGCACGCCGGGTGAATTCATCCAATACAAAAGCACCAGCGAGACCATCACCGCGCTGATCGCTGGCGATTTGGTCATGTCCATGGTCGATACCGGCCCGGCCTCGGCCTTGCTCGCCTCCGGTCAATTGCGCGCTCTGGCCGTGACCTCGCCCACCCGCTTGCCCAGCCTGCCGCAAGTGCCCACCATGGCCGAACTGGGTTATCCGCAATTGGAGTTCCGCTACTGGGCCGGTTTGTTTGCCCCAGCCCAGACACCGATGACCACCATCAAGCGTTTGGAGAGCGAAGTGCACCGCATTTTGAAGCTGCCCGAGGTGGCCGCCCAAATGGCCACCAGCCAGGTCACGGCCACCCCAGCCAGCTCTGAGGAACTGGCCAAATTGCTGGCCGCCGACCTGGCCCGCTGGGGTGCGGTCGCCGAGAGCGCCAAAATCAAAACCAACGACTGATCACCCAGACACCCGCCATGACCCACGCCTCCACCATCGTCAGCCACTTGCGCAGTGTCGCCCTCAATGTGCCCGATGTGGCGGTGGCCGAGGATTTTTTCACCCGGGTTTGGCAGCTTGAGGTGGTCGCCCACACCGAACAAGGTGTTTTTTTGCGCGGCAGCGGGGCCGACCACCACCTGATTTCTCTGCACAGCCACAGCGGTCCGGCCTCGGTGCGCCATGTGAGCTTGCGCGCCCATTCGCGCACCGCCATGGAACAAGCCGCCCAAGCCGCGCACCGCATGGGCGCGCGGGTGCTCGGTCCGGTCTCTGCCTTGGCCGATCCCGCCGGTGGCGTGGGCCTGTGTGTGGTCGATGGCCATGGCCGTGTTTACCAATTGGTGCATGGGGATGCCACCCATGCCCCTGCCGATACAGCCCGCGACCGCCCCATCCGATTGGCCCATGCGGTGCTCAACACCCATGATGTGCCCGCCAGCCAAGCTTTCATGGAGCAGGTGCTGGATTTTTCGCTGTCCGATCGCACCCGCATCATGGCTTTCATGCGCTGCAACAGCGACCACCACAGCATTGCTTTGGGCGACACCGACAACGACGCGCTCAACCACATTGCGTTTTTGATGCCCGACCTCGATGCGGTCATGCGCGGTGGCGGTCGGCTCAAGGACGCAGGCCACCCCATCGAATGGGGACCAGGCCGCCATGGGCCGGGCAACAACGCGTTCAATTACTTCATTGGCCCCTTTGACATCGTGGTGGAGTACACCGCTGAGGTGCAACAAATCGACGACAGCTACCAAGCGGGTCAGCCCGAAGACTGGAAGTGGCCCACGGGCCGGGTGGACCATTGGGGCATTTCCGCAGCGCCCAGCGATGCCTTGAAGCGGGCCCAACGCGCTGTGTGCTTTGCACCGGTTTGAACACCCCCCATCGTTGGCCCCAGCAGCGGCATTGAACCCATTCCCCACCATGGCCCGTTCGCACCCCAAACCCGACCAACTTTACGACGTGGCCATCGTGGGCTGTGGCCCCACCGGCGCAGTGGCCGCTGCCCTGCTGGGCCAGCGTGGCCTCAAGGTGTGGATTGGCGACAGCGCGCACCACATCTATGACAAGCCCCGCGCGATTGCCATGGACCATGAAATTTTGCGCACCTTGCAGCAATTGGGCTTGGACAAGGGCATGCAAGACCACATGGAGCCCTTCACCGACTCGGAGTTCTACGGGGTCGAGGGCCAACTCATCAAATGCATGTCCACCATCGCACCCCCCTACCCTTTGGGGCATTTCCCATCGGTGGTGTTCAACCAACCGGCCTTGGAGCGCCAACTGCGCGCGCTGATCGCCCGCATGCCCCATGTCACCTTGGCTTTGGGACACCGTTTGCAACGGGTCGACCAAGATGCCAGCGGTGTGCAGTTGGCTGTCACCGACGATCACGGCCAAGCGCACACCGTGCAAGCCCAATACCTGGTGGCCTGCGATGGCGCCTCCAGCGGGGTGCGCGAGCAATTGGGCATGGGCCTGATCGATCTGGGTTTTGACCAAGCCTGGTTGGTGGTCGATGCACAGGTCAATGACCATGGCCTGGCCAAACTGCCTCGGGTGAGCGTGCAGTACTGCGAGCCCGAGCGGCCCAGCACCTATGTCATCGGACCGGGCCGCCATCGGCGCTGGGAAATCTCCATCAATGCGGGCGAAGACCCACAAGAAATGGCCACCCCCGATGGCACCTGGCGCATGCTCGCGCGCTGGATTTCCCCCCAAGACGCGCAACTGTGGCGCCAAGCCAGTTACCGCTTTCACGCCCTGGTGGCACGCCAGTGGCGACAAGGCCGGGTGTTCTTGGCCGGTGATGCGGCCCACCAACAACCGCCTTTTTTGGGCCAAGGCATGTGCCAGGGCCTGCGCGATGCGGTCAACCTCAGCTGGAAGCTGGCCGCTTGCTTGCAAGACCACGCGCCCGATGCCCTGCTCGACACCTACGCCAGCGAGCGCCAAGCCCATGTGCGCGAATTGACCACCCGCATCAAACACATTGGCGAGTTGATCGCCGAGCGCGACCCGGCCAAAGCGCGCGCGCGCGACCACCGCTTGTTGGCCGAGTGCCACGGCCAGGTTCAGCGCACCCCGCGCCAAGATGTGCAACCCCCCTTGCAAGGCGGCTTGTTGTCTGTACACGCCCACCCCGCAGTGGGCACGCTGTGCCCCCAGCCATGGCTGGTGCGCGCGCGCCAGCGCCAGCGCATGGACAGCTTGCTGGGCTGTGGCTGGCGCTTGTTGCTCTCGGCCCAAGCCTCGGAAAGCTTCGTGGCCACGGCCCAACGCTGTCGGCCTGCAGCGGTCACCCTTTGGCAACTGGGCCTTGGCCCCTGGCAAGAGGACCAAGCGGTGCTGGCCCCTTGGTTTGAAAAACACCAGGCCCAAGCGGTGTTGGTGCGCCCCGACCATGTGGTCTATGGCGTGGCCCAAGATGGGCCGGGCTTGCAAGCCATGTTCGATGAAATTTTTCGTTTCTCCCAAACCCACTGACAGGAGCTTTTGCCATGGGCCTTGATGCACAACGCCGACAGTTATTGAATTGGGCCGCTTGCGGCGTGAGCGCGGCTTGGGCCTTGCCCGCCATGGCGCAAAGCAGCGCATGGCCCAACCGCCCCATCAAATGGATCGTCTCGCAACCGGCCGGTGCGGGCCCCGATATTTTGGCGCGCTACATCGCCGAACAACTGGCCCGCAACTGGGGTCAAGCCGTGGTGGTGGAGAACCGACCGGGTGGCCAAAACGTGATTGGCACCCAGGCCGCCGCGCGCTCAGCACCCGACGGCTACAACTTTTTCTACGCCACCACCGCCGCCATGGTGACCAACGGCTTTACCTTCAAAACCTTGCCGTTTGATTTGGAAAAAGACTTTGTGCCCGTGGCCTTGATGGGCCGCAGCCCCTTTGTGCTGGCGACCCACCCGGCCACCGGCATCCAAAGCCTGGCCGACATGATCGCCCGGGCCAAGGCGCAACCGGAAAAACTCACCATCGCCACCGAGGGCCCCAAAACTTTCTCGGGCATGCTGGCCGACACAGTGGCCGCCATGGCGGGCATTCGCTTGACCCATGTGCCCTACACCAAAGCCCCGGAAGCCATTCAAGATGTGTTGGGCGGGCGGATTGACCTGATCTGCTTGCCCGACGCGGCCCTGAGTGCCTACATCGCCAACAACCAGATCAAGGCCTTGGCGGTCAGCACCGCACAGCGCGTGCCCAATTTGCCCCAGGTGCCCAGCCTGTCAGACACTTTTGCCGGTTTTGAATACGCCGGATGGAACGGGCTTTTTGCGCCCGCCAACACCCCGGCGGACGTGGTCAACCGGGTCAACCGCGACATCCAAGCCATGCTGCGCCAAGCCGAGGTGGTGCAGCGCCTGGCCTCGCTGGGCTCGATCGCCGACGCGGGCATGTCCCCCAGCGCCTTTGCCGCCTTCATGAAAGCCGAGCGCGAACGCTGGGCCAGCATCGTCAAAGCCATTGGCATCAAGGCCGAATAACAACCACCCCATCCCCTGAGGAGTTCACCATGGCATCCAGACCCAAACGCAAAGTCATCATCACCTGCGCGGTGACAGGCTCCATCCACACGCCGACCATGTCGCCGCACCTGCCCATCACGCCCCAAGAAATTGCCGACGCAGCGATTGGCGCGGCCGAAGCGGGTGCGTCCATCGTGCATTTGCATGCGCGCGACCCTGTCACCGGTCAACCGACGCAAGACACCCGCTACTTCCAAGAGTTTGCCCCGGTGATCAAAGCCCACTCCAACGTGGTGCTCAACTTCACCACTGGCGGTGCGTCGACCATGAGCATCGAAGAGCGCTTGCAACCGGCCTTGCAACTCAAGCCCGAAATCGCCTCGCTCAACATGGGTTCGATGAACTTTGGCCTGCACCCCATGGTGGGGCGCTACAAAAACTGGAAACACGATTGGGAAGTGCCTTATCTGGCGGAATCAGATGGCCGCATTTTTCGCAACACCTTCAAGGACATCCAATACATCTTGGAGTCGTGCAGCGCCAATCAAACCCGGTTTGAAATCGAGTGCTATGACATCGGCCACCTCTACACCGCAGCGCACTTTTTGGAGCGCATGATCGTCAAACCCCCGCTGTTCATCCAATCGGTGTTTGGCATCTTGGGTGGCATTGGGGCCCACCCCGAGCATGTGATGCAAATGAAGCAAACCGCCGACCGCTTGTTTGGCAACGACTATGTGTGGTCGGTGCTGGGCGCGGGCCGCCACCAAATGCCCACCGCCACCATGTCGGCCATCATGGGCGGCAATGTGCGCGTTGGCTTGGAAGACTCTTTGTGGGACGCACCCGGCACGCTGGCGCAAACCAATGCCGCCCAAGTCAAGCGCATCCGCTCGATCTTGGAAGGCCTGTCACTGGAAGTGGCCACACCCGACGAGGCGCGTGAAATCCTTCAGCTCAAGGGCGGCAACAACGTCGGGTTTTAAGGTTTACTGCGCCACCCAGCCGCCATCGACGTTCCAGGCCACGCCGCGAACGTTGTTGGCTTGGGGGGAGCACAAAAACACCGCCAAACCACCCAACTCCTCGGGCGTGGTGAACTGCAAGGACGGCTGCTTTTCGGCCAACAGGTCGGTCTTGGCCTTTTCCACGCTGATGCCTTCTCGGGCGGCGCGGTCATCGATTTGTTTTTGCACCAAGGGTGTGAGCACCCAACCCGGGCAAATCGCATTGACGGTCACGCCGGTGGTGGCCGTTTCCAGAGCGATCGATTTGGTAAAGCCCACCAAGCCATGCTTGGCCGTCACATAAGCCGACTTTTGGGCCGAGGCCACCAGGCCATGGGCTGACGCGATATTGAGGATGCGACCCCAGTTGCGCTGGCGCATGGTGGGGATGGCCAAGCGGGTGGTGTGAAACGCGCTGGACAAATTGATGGCGATGATGGCATCCCATTTGTCCAAGGGAAAGTCTTCCACCGGGGCCACATGTTGGATGCCGGCGTTGTTTACCAAAATGTCCACGCCGCCTTGGGTTTGGGCAAAGGCCATCATGGCCTCGATCTCGCGCGGCTTGCTCATGTCGGCGGGGTGGTGCACGGCTTTCACGCCCAAGGATTGGATGAGCGCCAAGGCCGGGGCGGGGTCGCCAAAGCCATTGAGGATGAGATCGGCACCTTGCTGGGCCAATGCCTGGGCAATGCCCAGGCCGATGCCGCTGGTGGATCCGGTTACGAGTGCTGTTTTACCTTTGAGCATGATTTCCTCCTGTGTGCTTTGATTTTAAGCAGGCCCCCGATGCACCACCGCTGGCCCAGGCGCAGCAGCGAAGGGGCTGCAAGCCAGTGTTAACCTTTGCCCCATGAAAGTCCGGTGGAACAAGGCCCAGCCCTTGCAAGCGAGTTGTGCGCGCATCCATGCGCTGTGGTGCGCTGCGTGGCTGGTCACGCTGGCCTGCATGCTGCCGCTGAGCCCCTTGCTGGCGCAAAACTTCCCCCAACGCCCGATTCGTTTGGTCTCGCCCATCCCGCCAGGCGGTGCCCCCGACATGATCGCCCGCGCCGTGGGGGCCAGGCTGTCCATCCAAATGGCGCAAGCGGTGGTGATCGACAACAAAATCGGCTCCAACGGCCAAGCCGCCGCTGAATTTGTGGCCCGCGCCCCGGCCGACGGCCACACCTTGCTGGTGGGCATGGACAGCTTGTTGGCGATCAACCCCTACTTGTATGCCCGCATGGCGGTGGATGTGAACAAGGACTTGATCCCGGTGGCCACCTTGGGTGCCAACCAATTCGTGTTGGCCATCAACCCCCAGCTACCAGTTCAAAACTTGGCAGAGTTCATCGCCTTGGCCAAAAAGTCCAATCCCCCGCTGGCCTATGCCTCGGGTGGCAATGGCAGCCAGCACCACCTGACCATGGAAATGCTCAAGGCCCGGGCGGGCTTTGACATGCTGCACGTCCCCTACAAAGGGGGAACACCCGCCACCACCGCCACCATCGGGGGCGAAACCGTGGCCATGTTTTCTGGCACCTCCAATGCCACCTTGATCAAAGCGGGCAAGCTGCGCGCCATTGCCACCACTGGCAAACAGCGCTCCAAGGCCTTGCCCGATGTGCCCACCTTGGGCGAGGTTTTTCCTGGCTTTGAAAACAGCATTTGGATCGGCTTGTTTGCCCCGGCAGGCACGCCACCGGCCGTGGTGCAAAAGTTGCGCGAAGAAGTCGAAAAAGCGCTGCATTCGCCCGAGCTGATCGAGGGCTTTCAAAAGGCCGGGGGCATTGAACCCTTGCACACCAGCTTGGAAGAGATGCAACAGATGATCAAGCGCGACCAAGCCCGCTACAGCAAAATCATCCGCGACCTGCACCTCAAACTCGACTGAATCCATCACCCACGGCATGACCCCATGAACATCCAACTCTCTGTCGCCTTGGGCGACTACGACCATGTGCGCGACCTGATGAATGGGGTGGTCCAAGCCCCCGGCATAGACATCACGGCCATGCACCCGGCGGTGGAAGAAATGTTTTTTCGTTTCACCCAATTCAAAGAGTGGGATGTGTGCGAAATGTCGTTTGCCAAATCCATCTCCATCATGTCGCAACCCGACCCCTGGCTGGCCTTGATACCGGTGTTTCCTTCGCGGGCCTTTCGGCACTCATCGATTTATGTGCGCGCTGGCAGTGGCATCCACAGCCCCAAAGACTTGGAAGGCAAAAAAGTCGGCCTGCCCGAATGGGCGCAAACCGCCGCCATTTATTCGCGCGGCTTGCTCGCACATGAATACGGTGTGGACCTCCAGCGCATTGACTGGTACCAAGCAGGTGTCAACGATGCGGGCCGCAAAGAAAAGGTCAAGCTTCAACTGCCCAGCGGCTTGCATTACACGCCCATGCCACACACCTCCTTGTCCGCCATGTTGTTATCGGGCGAGCTCGATGCCGTCTTGTCGGCCCGCCCCCCGCAGGCCTTTGTGCAACAACCCGACAAAGTGCAGCGCTTGATCCCGCATTACCGCGAGGTGGAGCTGGCCTATTGGAAAAAAACCGGCATCTTCCCCATCATGCATGTGGTGGCCATCAAGCGCAGCACCTACGAGCGCCACCCCTGGATCGCGATGAATTTGATGCAAGGTTTTGAAGCGGCCAAGCAACGCAGCTTGGCCCGCGCCAGCGACATCACCGCTTCCAGCTACCCGCTGCCGTGGGTGTCGGACCACGCCAGCGCAGCCCGAGAAATTTTGGGCGAGGACTTTTGGCCTTATGGTGCCACAGCCAACCAAGCCACTTTGGATGCTTTTTGCCAATACGCCCACGAGCAAGGGGTCACCCACCGCTTGATGGGTGCACCAGATATATTCGTGCCCGAATGCCTGCAATCGGTCAAAGTTTAAAAACCAAGGAGACCCCCATGTTGAAAAAATCATTCTGGGCCTGGGGCCTGTGCCTGGCCATCGCCCCCCTGTGGGGCCATGCCCAAACAACGCCCTACCCCAGCAAACCCGTGAAGTTTGTGGTGCCCATCACCCCCGGGGGCAGCAACGACGTGTTGGCCCGCACCATTGCCCAAAAACTCAGCGACAGCTGGCGACAGCCGGTGGTGGTCGAAAACCGCCCCGGCGGCGGCATGAACCTGGGCTCGGACATGGTGGCCAAAAGCCCGCCCGATGGCCACACCTGGCTGCTCGGTGCCAACAACATCTTTGTCACCAACCCCCACGTGGGCAAGATGCCCTTTGACGTGTTCAAAGACCTGGTGCCCGTCACCACGGTGGCCATCGTGCCCTTTGTGCTGGCGGTCAATGCCAATTTCCCCGCCAAAAATGTGGCGGAGTTGGTCGAGTACGCCAAGAAAAACCCCAATGCCTTGAACTACGGCTCGTCGGGCAATGGTTCGCCCCAACAGTTGGCCGCTGAAATGCTCAACCATGTGGCGGGCATCAAGATGCAGCACGTGCCCTACAAAGGTGCCGTGCCCGCCATCACCGACTTATTGGGCGGCCGCATCCAGGTCTTCATCGGTGCGGTCAACTCCTTGTTGCCGCATGTCAAAGACGGCAAGCTGCGTTTGCTCGCCGGTGCCGGTGGCAAACGATTTGCCGCCTTCCCCGATCTGCCCGCCATCGCCGAGACCGTGCCAGGTGTGGCCCTTGATGTGTGGCTGGGGGTTTTCATGCCGGCGGGTGTGCCCAAGGACATCGTGACCAAGGTCAATGCCGATATCGCCCAGGTGCTGCAAATGCCCGATGTGCGCGCCAATTTGGCCGCCCAAGGCATTGAGCCCACCACCAGCACGCCCGAAGCGCTGGCCCAAATCATTCGCGACGACCATGCCCGCTGGGGCAAAGTCATCCGCGATGCCAACATCAAAGCCGATTGAACCGCATGACATCACCCACTTATTCCACGCCCCACAATGATGTGCCCGTGCCCGCTGAACCGGGCACCGAGTTTTGGGGCAGCGATGCCATCGCCCAATGCCTGCGAGAGATGCAAGTGCCCTACCTGGCCCTCAACCCGGGTGCCAGTTACCGGGGTTTGCACGACAGCTTGGTCAACCACCTGGGCAATCACGCACCGCAAATGTTGCTGTGCCTGCACGAAGAAGTGGCCATCGCCGTGGCCCACGGCTACGCCAAAACGTCGGGCCGCATGATGGGTGCGGTGGTGCACTCGAATGTGGGTTTGATGCATGCCACCATGGCGGTTTTCAATGCCTGGTGCGACCGTGCGCCGGTGCTGATGCTCGGTGCCACCGGCCCATGGGATGCCCACCGCCGCCGCCCATGGATCGATTGGATCCACACCGCCACCGACCAAGGTGCCTTGGTGCGCGACTACACCAAATGGGACAACCAACCCGGCTCCATTCCAGCCGCCATCGAGGCTTTGTTGCGCGCCAGCCAAATTGCCCAAACCGCGCCACGCGGCCCGGTCTATGTCAATTTGGATGCCGCTTTGCAAGAGCAAAAAACCGGCGCGTTGGTCCCCACCCCCGATGTGCGGCGCTATGCCCCGCCGGTGGCCCCACCGCCGGCGGCCAGCGATGTGGCCCGCGCTGCGGTTTTGCTCAACCAGGCCCAACGCCCCATCATCCTCATGGGGCGCATGTCGCGCAGCGAGTCCGACTGGAAAGCGCGTGTGGCCCTGGCCGAAAAACTGCAAGCCAGCGTGATCACCGATTTGAAAACCGGCGCGGTGTTTCCCACCGACCATGCCCAGCACGTGGGCCCACCCGGCAACTTCATGCCCCCCGCAGCCTGCGAAGCCCTGCGCCAAGCCGATGTGGTGTTGATGCTCGATTGGATCGACCCCGGTGGTGCCTTCAAACAAGCCTTTGGCAGCAGCAGCACGCCTGCCCAAGTGATCCATGTTTCGCTGGATGCGCACAGCCACCGAGGGTGGAGCATGGACATGGGCAGCTTGCCGCCAGCCGATGTGTTCATGTTGTGCGAACCCGATGCGGCCGTGGCCGCCTTGCTCGGCCAGGTCCAAACGCAAGCGGTGCGCGCTTGGCCCGCCCCAGATTCGCTGCCGCCCCACGGCAAAGACGTGCTGGGCATCCGGCATTTGGCCCAGGCTTTGGACACCCTGCCCGAACCCATTTGTTTGGTGCGCTTGCCCTTGGGCTGGAACGGAGCCTATCGGCATTTCCACCACCCGCTGGATTACCTGGGCGCGGATGGCGGCGGCGGCATCGGTGCAGGACCCGGCAATGCAGTGGGCACGGCCTTGGCATTGCGCGACATGGGCTCAGAGCGGGTGGCGGTGGCCCTGATCGGCGACGGCGATTTTTTGATGGGCAACACCGCCATTTGGACCGCTGTGCATTACCGCATTCCCCTGCTGGTGATAGTTTGCAACAACCATTCGTTCTTCAACGACGAGTTGCACCAAGAGCGGGTGGCCAAAGAACGCGCACGGCCCACCGAAAACAAATGGATTGGCCAACGCATGGACGGGCCAGAGATCAACATCGCGGCCATGGCCCAATCCATGGGTGCCACCGCCATCGGGCCGATCCGCTCGGCGCAAGACATTGAAGCCGTGGTCTTACAAGGCTGGCAACATGCCCGCCAAGGTCAGGTCTGCGTGATCGATGCCTGTATCGCCCCCGGCTACGATGCCAATATGAGCGGCCAAGCGGCCGCCAGCCACAAGAGATAAACCATGAGCGATCACACCCCTTCCTTGGTCCTGCCCCGCCAACGCGATCTGTATTACGGCGGGGCCTGGCATGCCCCCCAGGGCGGCTACCTCGACACCTACAACCCGGCCACCGGCGAGTCCCTGGGGCCTGCGGCCGAGGCCAACCAAGCCGATGTGGATGCCGCCGTTCGTGCCGCGCAAAAAGGCTTTGCCCTTTGGCGGCACATCAAACCCTTGGAACGCGCCGCCTTGTTGAAAAAAGTGGCCCAGGTGTTGCGTGAAAACGCGTTTGAGTTGGCCTTGCTCGATGCAGCCAACTGCGGCAACCCGATCAGCGAAATGCAGCGCGATGCCTTGATCGCCGCCGCCCAAATCGACTACTACGCAGGCCTGGCCACCGAGGTCAAGGGCGAGACCTTGCCCATGGGCGAAGGCATCCTCAACTACACCTTGCGCGAGCCCTATGGGGTATGTGCGCGCATCGTCGCTTACAACCACCCCATCATGTTCACCGCCGCCAAAATGGCCCCGCCCCTGATCGCGGGCAATGCGGTGATCATGAAGCCGCCCTACCAAGCCCCGCTGTCCTCCTACCGGATGATGGAGTTGCTCGATGGCATATTGCCCCCCGGCGTGCTCAACATCGTCAGCGGCGGCGTGGCCTGCGGCCAAGCCCTGGTCAACCACCCCGATGTGCCCCGGCTGGCCTTGATTGGCAGCGTGCCAACCGGTCGTGCGATTGCCCGCGCCGGTGCCGAACGGCTCAAGCACGTGAGCTTGGAGCTGGGTGGAAAAAATGCCTGCATCATTTACCCCGATGCCGATTTGGACAAAGCCATTCCGGCTGCGGTCAACGGCATGAACTTCACCTGGTGTGGCCAAAGTTGCGGCTCCACTTCGCGCCTGTTTGTGCACGAGTCCATCCACGACCGCGTGCTCGAAGGCATGCTGAAAGCCATTCGCGCCTATCAGCCGGGCATTCCCACCGACATGGCCACCACCATGGGCTGCATCGTGTCGCAGCAGCAGCACGAAAAAATCATGTCCTACATCGCATTGGGTCAACAAGAAGGGGCCACGCTCGCCTATGGCGGTCAGCGCCCCAGCGATCCGGCCTTGGCCAAAGGCTGGTTTGTGCAACCCACGGTGTTCACCGGGGTGACCCAACAAATGCGCTTGGCCAACGAAGAAATTTTTGGCCCGGTGTTGTCGGTGCTCAAGTGGCGTGACGAGGCCGACATGATCGAGCAGGTCAATGCGGTGGAATACGGTCTGACCGCATCGATCTGGACCCAAAACCTGGCCACCGCCCACCGAACGGCGGCGCGGGTGCAAGCCGGGTTTGTTTGGGTCAACCATGTGGGCAGCCATTTCATCGGGGCCTCGTTTGGTGGCTACAAGCAGTCGGGCATTGGCCGCGAAGAAGGCTTTGACGAACTGCTCACCTACACCCAACACAAAAACGTCCACGTGGTGTTGTGAAGACCCACGATTGCGATGTGGCGATTGTGGGCTGTGGGCCCACCGGTTTGGTGTTGGCCCATGTGCTGGCCCAAGCCGGTGTGCGCACCTGGCTGATTGAAAAAGCCAACGACACGGTGGACGAGGCGCGTGCCGTGTCCATCGACGATGAAAGCCTGCGCAGCTTGCAGCACATTGGCATGCTGGAGCGTTTTTTGCCCATGCTGGTGCAAAGCTATGGGGTGCATTACTACTCCTGGCGCAACCGCTTGTTTGCCAAGGTCGAACCAACCTCCACCGAATACGGCCATCCCAAACGCAATGCGTTTCGCCAGCAACAATTGGTGGCCTTGCTGCGCGACGGCTTGCGCGACAAGCCGCATGTGCAACTGCGTTTTGGTCATGAGTTGATGCATTTCACCCCTTCGGCGCACGGGGTGAGCTTGCAGGTTCAGCACCAAGGGCAAACCCAAACCATTGAATGCCAATGGCTGGTGGGCTGTGACGGTGGGCGCAGCAGCGTGCGCCAGCAATTGGGCATTGAGTGGATGGGCAGCACCTATGCCCAGCAATGGCTGATCGCCGACCTGATTGGGCGCAGCTCCAGCTTTCGGCACACCCGCACCTATTGCGACCCCCAACGCCCCGCCATCCGCTTGCCTGGGCCACAAAGCACGGTGCGCTATGAGTTCATGCTCAAACCCGGTGAAACGGCGGAATCGGTTTTGGCCGATAGCAATGTGCGGGCCTGGATCGCCCACCGCGAACCCAGCGATGCCCAACTGCCCATCTTGCGCAAAGTGGTCTATACCTTCCATGCCCGCATGGCCAAGCGCTGGCGCGACCAGCGTGTTCTGTTGGCCGGTGATGCGGCCCATCTCACGCCGCCCTTTGCCGGCCAAGGCATGAACAGCGGGGTGCGCGATGCCCTCAACCTGGGCTGGAAACTCGCTGCCGTTGTCCACGGCCATGCCCAGGCCAGCTTGCTCGACACTTATGAACAAGAGCGCGCCCCACACGCTTGGTCTTTGATCCAAATGGCCTTGCGCATTGGCATTTACATGCAGCCCACCAGCGTTTGGGGGGCTGCCTTGGCGCAAGGCTTGCTGGGTTTGATCTGCCGGATTCCGCGCTTTCGAGATCACATCTTGCACCTGAAATTCAAGCCCAAGCCGCGCTTTCAACAAGGCTTTTTCGACACCGTGCCACGCCACCACGCCTGGGTGGCCGCAGGTCAGTTGTTGCCCCAGCCCCTTGTCGAGCAATTCAATGGCCAACGCATCTTGCTCGATGACATCGCTGGCCCGGCCTGGGCTTTGTTGCAATGGGCCGATGCGCCCATACCACCGCCCTTGGCACTGCCGGGTTTGGTGACCGTGCGCTTGCTGCGTGCCGAAGAAGATTTTTTATCGCCGCCGCCAGCCGGTCAGATCAGGGTGCGCGATGTGCAAGGGGTGCTGCAACAAGTGCTGGACAGTGCACGCGCCACAGCGGTTTTGCTGCGGCCAGACCGCTATGTGTTTGCCTACCTCGATGGGACCGCCACAGATGCCGAAAACCTGCATCGCTTGCTTCAAGCGCATGGCATGGACAGCCACTCCTTGAAGGCTTGAACCACCGGCTCGGGCCGCTCCATGGTGACCATGTGGCCGGCTTGCGGCACCGCCACCACCGGCGGACGGGCAGGGATCAGGGCGGCAATTTCTTCGTGCTGCGGCACATTCGACCAACTGTCGAGTTCACCGCACAACACCAACGTGGGCAACTGCAATTGGCGCAACACATCGGTGGCATCGGGGCGCTCGATCAAGGCCTTGATCTGGTGCGCGAAAACCTGCGCTGATTTGCGGTCCAACATGGCGACCACCCGCTCGATCAACACGCCGTCGGTCAATCGGTGGGGTGCCACCATGCCTTGCACCCACTGTTGGGCCATGGCTCGCACCCCCTGCTCGCGGGCCACGGCCATCAAGGCCATCCGTTTGTCCACCTCGGCTTGCCCGGCCGCACCGGCGGCCTTGGGCAAATAACCGGTGTCCATCAAGGCCAAATGGGTCACCCGCTGGGGGGCCAAACGCATAACCTCCAGGGCCACACGGCCACCCATGGAGTGACCGGCCAAAGCGAACCGCTCAGGGGCCAAAGCCAATAATTGCTGCGCCATGGTGACCAGGCTATCGGCTTGTCCGTGGTCTATGATCTGCGCGCAAGCTGTGCCACTGATGCCCTTGAGCAAGGGGTCCCACACACTGTGGTCGCACATCAAACCCGGGACCAGCACCAAATTGTGTTTTGTCATTTGAACCTTGGTATGTTTTAACCTCGATTCATGTTATCACCCGCCCCCAAGCCCACAGAGACATGTCCATGAAGCCACTCCATCGCTTTGCCCAAGCCCTCCTCACCGCGCTGTCGCTGACCTTGGCCAGCGCTTTGGCTTGGGCGCAACCTGCCTATCCCCAAAAGCCCGTGAAGATTTTGGTCGGCTTCACCCCCGGTGGCGTGCCCGATATTGCGGCCCGTTTGTTGGCCCAAAAATGGTCCGAGCAATGGAAGCAAGCGGTGACGGTGGAAAACCGTTTGGGCGCGGGCAGCAATGTGGCCGCACAGGCCCTGAGCCAATCGCCCCCCGATGGACACACCTTGTTGTCGATCTCTTCGGCCCATGCCATCGCACCCGCGATTTACAACAAGCTGGCCTTTGACCCCCAAAAAGATTTCTCGGGCATATCGCTCACCGCCACTGGCCCGGCTTTGGTCATCGTGAGTGCCCAACTGGGTGTCAACACGCTGGCCGAATTTTTGGCGCTGGCGCGGGCCCGGCCGGGGCAGCTCAACTACGCCTCGGCAGGTACCGGCAGTGGTTCGCAGTTTGCGGCCGAATTGCTCAAAGCCCAAGCAGGCATCCAAATGGTGCACGTGCCTTTCAAAGGCATTCCGGAGGCACTCACCGACACCATCGCCGGGCGCACGCACTTGTTTATTTCGCCTTATGCCAGTGCCATCCAATTGGTCAAAGACGGCAAAGCCAAGGCGATTGCCGTCACCAGCACAAGCCGCATGGCCGAAACGCCCGACTTGCCCACCGTGGCCGAGGCCGGTCTTGCTGGCTACAAATGGATTTTTTGGTATGGCTTGTTGGCCCCCGCCAAAACACCGCGTTCGGTGATCGACAAAATCAATGCCGACCTGGTGGCCGTGCTGCGCCAACCCGAGGTGCGCCAGCGCTTTGGGCCTTTGGGCATCGAGCCCGCCACCAACACACCGGACGAGATGGACAAGTTGATTGCCGACGAAGTGCAGAACTTCAAAAAACTCGCAGCCGCAGCCCAGATCCAAATCGACTGAGCCCACCCGCCAACCTGTCCAGGAACCGACCATGAAAGCACGCATTGCAGGTGTTGATATCCACTACACCGTAGAAGGCCAAGGCCCTTGGGTCACCTTGTCACATTCTTTGGCCTGCGACAGCAGCATGTGGGACGAGCAAGCGGCCTTGTTGTCAGCGCATTACACGGTGCTGCGCTTCGACACCCGAGGGCACGGCCAATCCAGTGCCCCTGCGGGCCCTTACAACTTGGCCATGCTGGCCAGCGATGTGCACGGCTTGTTCCAACACCTGCAAATAGAACGCACCCATTGGGTGGGGTTGTCGATGGGCGGCATGATCGGGCAAGCCTATGCACTGGCGCACCCCGGTGTTTTTTCCAGCTTGGTGCTGGCCGACACCACCAGCCGCCGCCCACCCAATGCGGCCCAAATGTGGGGCGACCGCATCCGACTGGCGCAAGAAAAAGGCATGGGCGCGCTGGTCGAGAGCACCTTGGCACGTTGGTTCACCGAACCCTACCGCCTGCGCGAACCGGCTGTGATGGCACGCATCGGCCAGGGCATTGCCAACACCCCCGTGAATGGATTCACCGGCTGCTGTGCGGCCATTGCCGAGGTGGACTTTTTGGACCGCCTGCACGAAATCAAAGCACCTGCACTGGTGATCGTGGGCGACAAAGACCACGGCACGCCGCCAGAGATGGCCCGCCTAATTCACCAAAACTTGCCGGGGTCTGAGTTTTTGGTCATCCCAGATGCCGCCCACATTGCCAACATCGAGCAAGCCCAGGTGTTCAACCAGGCCATGCTCGGCTTTTTACAAAAGCATTGAGAGGGCTGGGGTGTGTCAGGCCTTGCGCCGCTTGAGCTTGGCATCAAACTGGGCGTTGTCCACCCCCATCGCCTTGCTGATGAGGTAGATCAATTCTTTGCGCTCCGCCACATTCAAGCGCTGGAGCAATTGGCGCTGGATGCGGTCCACATGCGGCCCGATGCGCTCGCACAGGGCTTCGCCCGCCTCGGTCATGTAAATCTCTCTGCCCCGGCGTGAGCGCGCGGTGCTGCGCCGCTCCAAATACCCTTGCGCCTCCAAGCGGCTGACCATGCCACCCACGGTGGCCTCGTCCCAACTCAAGGCCGCTGCCAACTCGCGTTGCTGCATGCCCGGTTGCAGGTGCACCGCCAAAATGGCCGACAGTTGGCTGGCCGTGATGCCCATGTGCCCCATTTCAGCTTCAAAGGTGGCGGTGACAAATTGGCCTGCGCGCCGAAACAAATGCCCCGGCGTGGCGTAAAACTGATCAAAGGTTTTGAATTTCATGGGGTCTGGGGTTGCGCCAAAAATGCGGCGGCAGGGCTGCACATTTTGCGCAAACTAAGCATGCATATGTTGAAGCCTATGGGCCGCATTCAAAACTAGGGTAAGCCCTAGAAAAAGTCAATGCTGCCTGCGTTGACAAAGCACAACTCGGTTCGTACCATGGCCGCAAAGCATTCAAAGTTAGCATGCATATTTCCAACTCGACGGCCCTGATTTTTCTGCCCTGGGCAGACGCATGACGACCGTCACGCAGGACAAACCCTTGGCCACTCACAAACCATTTATCGTTGGCATTGGTGGCACCACCCGTGTCGGCTCCACCTCTGAATTGGCCATGCGGGCCACCTTGCAAATGGCCGAAACCCTGGGTGCCACCACCGCCGTGCTGTGCGCCACCGATTTGGTGATGGACCCCTACGACCCGGCGGTCAAAACCCGCTCTGCCAGCGCGCAACGTTTGGTCGAACTGATCCGCTCTGCCGACGGCATCGTGATTGCCTCGCCCAGCTACCACGGCTCCATCCCAGGTTTGCTCAAAAACGCCCTGGACTACACCGAAGATTTGCGCAACGACGTGCGGCCTTATTTCGACGGCCGGTCTGTGGGTTGCGTGGTGTGCGCCGAAGGCATTCAAGCCATGGGCACCACCTTGTTCACCTTGCGCTCCATCGTTCACGCGCTGCGCGGTTGGCCCACGCCTTACGCCGTCACCATCAATTCCAGCACCAAACCGTTTGGCACCGATGGCGTGCTGCGCGATGAACTGGTCGCCAGCCAACTCCAGATATTGGCCCAACAGGTGGTGCAGTTTGCCCAACACAGTTTGCTGGCCCGCTCCATGCCAGCCGCTTCGCTTTCGTCCTAAAGGTTTCTGCCCATGTCATTCCAAGAAACATTCATCACCCTCAACGACTGCCGTGTGCGCATTCGCCGCAAAGGCCAAGGCACACCCATGATTTACCTGCACGGTGCCGATGGGGCCGCCATGATCCAACCCTTCATGGAAACCTTGGCGCAAAGCTACGACCTGATCGTGCCCGAGCACCCCGGCTTTGGCCAATCGGCCGAAACCCCTTGGCTGGAGAACATGCACGACCTGGCCTATTTTTATTTGGACCTGCTCGACCACCTGCAACTGCCTGCCGTGCATTTGGTGGGCAGCTCCTTGGGTGGTTGGTTGGCCATGGAAATTGCCATCCGCGCACCCCACCGCGTCAAATCCATGCTGCTGAGCGCACCCGCCGGCGTGCGCGTGGCCGATGCCCAACCGGGCGATATTTTTCTGTGGTCACCCGAGCAAATGGCCCGCAACCTGTTCCACGACCAGGCCCTGGCGGAAAAGGTGTTGGCCATGCCCGTGTCCGATCAGGACCAAGACATCCGCATGAAAAACCGCCACACCACCGCCTTGTTGGCCTGGGAGCCCAGGCTGCACGACCCTTGTCTGCACAAGTGGCTGCACCGCGCCAAAATGCCAGTGACCATTTTGTGGGGCAAGCAAGACAAGGTCATGCCCTTGGCCTGCGGCGAAAAAATCAAAGCCCATATCCCCCACGCGACATTGCAAGTCATTGACCAATGTGGTCACCTGCCCCACATCGAACACCCGGCCACCTTTTGCGCCGCCGTCCAACACATTGCCGTCTAGGAGAACCCACCATGCAAGTCATTTTGTTTCACCTGATGTCGTATGCCGACTTGGACTTTGAAGCCACCAAGTCCCACGAAACGGTTTGGGTCAATTTGCCCAATAAATACTTTGACCCCGTCAAAGGCCACCAGTTGTACAACCGCTATTTGGACGAACTCGAATACGGCGAGGTGCTGGGTTTTGATGGCGTGGCCGTCAACGAACACCACCAAACCGCTTATGGTCTGATGCCTTCGCCCACCGTCATGGCCTCTGCCTTGGCGCGCCGCACCAAGAAAGTCAAGATCGCCATCTTGGGCAGCGCCCTGCCGTTGCGCGAACACCCCATCACGGTGGCCGAAGAGCACGCCATGATCGACGTGATCACCGGTGGCCGCTTGATCAGTGGTTTTGTGCGCGGCATTGGTGCCGAGTACCACACCTTTGGCATCAACCCCACCATTTCACACGACCGCTTCCATGAGGCCCATGACCTGATCGTGCAAGCCTGGACCCGACCCGGCCCGTTCAGCTTCACCGGCCGCCACTACAACTTGGAATACGTGAACCTGTGGCCCCGCCCATTCCAAAACCCGCACCCGCCGATTTGGGTGCCCTCGCAAGGCAGCAAAGAAACCATCGATTGGGCGGCACTGCCGGAACACCGCTACACCTATTTGCAAACCTTCAGCCCTGCGGCGGTGGTGGAGAAATACCTCAAGTCCTACCGCGACACCGCCGAAGGCTATGGCTATGAAGCGGCAGACAGCCAACTGGGCTGGGCGGTGCCGGTGTATGTGTCCGACACCGATGAACAAGCCCGCCGCGAAGCCAAAGTGCACTTTGAACTGTTTCGCAACCGCTTGCTGAAGATGCCCCTGGAGATGTTGCTGCCCCCAGGCTATACCTCGCGCGACTCGATGAAAAACCTGATGAAGGCCAAAGCTTCGCTGTCGCAAGACCTGACCATCGACAAAGCCATTGAGATGGGCATGTTTGTTTGCGGCACCGCCAACACCGTGCGCCAAATGCTGGAGGACCATTGGTCCAAGATGCATTTCGACAACCTGCTCACCATGATGCACTTTGGCAGCTTGCCCCAGGACCTGACCAAGCGCAGCATGGAAATGTTTGCCAAAGACGTTTTGCCGCACCTGCAACGCCTCAAGCGCACCGCAGTGGCCGAGGCAACTGCCTGACCCGCAGCCAGTCTGCACGACCATGCTGGCGGGTCAAATAGTCAATGGCTTGGTCAGTGGCGCCATGTACGCCTTGGTGGCCATTGGCTTTACCCTGATCATTGGGGTACTCGACAAGCTCAACTTCACCCACCCCGAGGTCTTCATGTTTGGCGGCTATGTGGGCTTGGTGGCACTGCCCTTCATGCCGGTGGCCGGGGCTTTTGTGTTGGCCTTTGCGGTGGGTGGTCTGTTGGGTGTGCTGACCGAATGGGCCGCTTTTCGCCGCTTTGTGGGTGGCGATGCACGCACCACGGCGGCCTTGAGTTCCATGGCCCTGGGCCTGATCTTGACGGACTTGGTGCACAAAGTGTGGGGCACCGAGCCGCTGCGCTTGCCCAACATGACCGGCTGGCTGGCTGAGAGCTTCAGCATGCTGGGCGTGAATTTTTTGAACCTGCAAATGGTCTTGCTGGCGATCATGCTGGTCTTGATGTGGGGCTTGCACCATGTCATTGCCCACACCCGCATGGGGCGGCAAATTCGCGCGGTTGCAGAGTCTTCTGCCCATGCGGCCTTGCTGGGTGTCAACGTTTTGCGCATCAACCAGGCGGTATTCTTCATTTCATCGGGCTTGGCCTCCATCGCTGGCCTGATGCTGGCCCTGCGCGCTGACACGGTCTCGCCCGACCTGGGCCTGACCTTTGGCCTCAAAGCCTTGGCGGTCATGGCCATTGGGGGCATGGGCGACATGCGCGGCGCGGTGCTGGCGGGCCTGGGCATTGGGGTGCTCGAAGCCTTGATGTTTCATGTGGGTTTGGGCCGATTGGGCGAACTCACCGTGTGGGCCGCCATGATCCTCACCTTGTTGCTCAAGCCCGCTGGCTTGTTCGCATCTGGCCACCATGGGCAGGAGCAACGCGTGTGATTGCCGATCACCTGTTTTTCACCTGCATCAATATCTTGCTGGCCTGGAGCGTCTACGTCAGTTTGCTCACCGGCAGCCTGTCGTTCGCCCAAGGCGCTTTCATGGCCGTGGGTTGTTACGCATCGGGCTACTTCACCGCCAAGATGGGCATGCCCATGCTGCCCGCCACCGGCTTGGCGGCCCTGATCGCAGCGGCGATCGCTGCCTTGGTGGGTTATCCGGCTTTGCGACTGCGCGGCATCTACCTGATATTGGCCACCCTGGGCTTGACCTTTTGCATCCGCGTGCTGCTGGAGAACATGGAATTTTTGGGTGGCATCGGTGGCTTTGGTGGCATGAAAGGCGGCGATTTGCCCAAAGCCGCTGTCGCTGTGGTGTTGATTGGCATGCTGTTGTGGTTGCTGTCCATCAGCCCTTTGCAGCGCGTGTTTGATGCGGTGCGCGAAGACGACCGGGTGGCCGCTGCCCTGGGCATCCATGTGACCGCGATTCGCTTGATCGGTTTTGCCGCTGGCGCTGCCATCGCCTCAGTGGCTGGCATGCTGTATGGCCACTACATGAGTTTTGTGCGCCCCGAAAACTTTGATGTCACCCTGTCGATTTACGTGGTCTTGTACATGGTGCTGGGCGGTGTCAACAACCTGTACGGCTCTGTCTTGGGCGCGGCCATCATGACCTTGTTGCCCGAGTACATCCGCTTTTTGGCCGACTGGCGGCCCACCGTGTTTGGTGCTGCGGTGTTGCTGCTGCTGTTGTTCAGGCCCGATGGTTTGCTCGCTTACCGGCCGTTGACCGCCCTGGCCCGCCATGGCCGCACACCGCCGCGCCCAGGGGTTTGAGATGGACAGCACCCCCATTTTGTCCATCGAGCAGCTGTCCAAACACTTTGGCGGCATCCATGCCCTCAATGGCATCGACTTGCACATCGCACCCGGGGAAATCTTGGGGTTGATCGGGCCCAATGGGGCGGGCAAAACCGCCTTGATCAACACCATCACCGGTTTTTACCGGGCCGACAGCGGCCACATCCATTTCATGGGCCAGCCGCTGATTGGCAAGAGCCTGCACGAGATTGGCCGTCTGGGCATTGGCCGCACCTTTCAAAACATCCGCTTGTTCAAACGCATGAGCGTGCTGGAAAACGTGATGGTGGCCCACAAAACCTTTGCCGCCCATCCCTGGAAGGCCTTTTGGGGCTTCACCCAACGCGGCGCAGCGGTGGACGAAGCCATGCAGTGGCTGCACACCATGCACCTGGCCGACAAGGCCGATGTGCCCGCCCAATCCTTGTCGTATGGCGAGGCCCGGCGCTTGGAGATCGCACGGGCCTTGGCCGGTTACCCGGCTTTGCTCTTGCTCGACGAACCCGCTGCGGGCATGAACGAGACGGAAACCGAGGACCTGATCCGAGACATCCACACCGCCCGAAAATGGGTCAAAGCCATGATGCTCATCGAGCACGACATGGGTTTGATCCGCAGCCTCTCCGACCGGGTGGTGGCCATGGATTACGGCCGCAAAATTGCCGAAGGATCGGCCAGCGAGGTGCTTGACCACCCCGAGGTCAAAAAAGCCTATTTGGGTGACGACGAATGAGCCCGCCCCTGTTGTCGGTGCAAGGTTTGCATGTGTCTTATGGGCCGATCCGCGCATTGCGCGGCATTGACCTGCAGGTGCATGCCGGTGAAACCGTGGCCATCGTGGGTGCCAATGGGGCTGGCAAAACCACGCTGATGAAAGCCCTCAGCGGCTTGCTGCCGGTGGCCCAGGGCAGCGCCCGGTTTTTGAACCACGACATCACCCACACCGCCACCCATGTGTTGGCGCAAGCGGGCATGCTGCACGTGCCCGAGGGGCGTGGCACTTTGCAGCGCATGGTGGTGGAAGAAAACCTGCGCTTGGCCTGGGAGATCCGTCCCAGCGCAAAGCCTTTTGAATCCGCCCTGCAAGCGGTTTACCAGCGCTTTCCCCGCTTGCAAGAGCGCCGCCATCAATTGGCGGGCAACCTCTCGGGCGGCGAGCAACAAATGCTGGCGATTGCGCGGGCCTTGATGAACCAACCCCAATTGCTGCTGCTCGACGAGCCCTCCATGGGCTTGTCACCGCGCTACCGCCAAGAGGTGTTTCAAATTTTGGCCGATCTGCGCGACAGTGGGCTGGGCATCTTGTTGGTGGAACAAAATGTGCGCAGCGCTTTGCGCTTGGCGCACCGCGCCCATGTGCTGTCGCAAGGGGTGTTCACGGCATCGGGCGCTGCCGCCGATTTGGCCCGCGACCCGGCGGTGGTGGCTGGATATTTGGGCCATGGTAAGTTGAATCCCAACCATGGAATGGCTTGATTTTTTTGTCGGCAAACTGAGTGAAAAAAAGGAGACCTTGTATGAAACGTTCTGGATTTATCTTGTCCCTGGTGGCAGCCGCCTTGTTGCCCCAATGGGCGCTGGCCCAAGCCAAACCACCGGTGAAGATTGGCTACATCAGCATCTTGACCGGCCCCTTGGCCGGTTATGGCAAAGCCCAAGAGTTGATGATCAAACTCGCGGTGGAAGATGTCAACGCCAAAGGCGGCATCAACGGCAGCATGCTGCAAGTCGATAGCGTGGACGCAACCATCGACCCCGGCCAAGCGGTGGTGATGTTTCGCAAATTTTTGGGCGAAGGCCACTTTGGTGTGATCGGCCCCATGACCGGCACGCAATGGGAAACCGTCAGCGCCTTGGCCAACCAGTTGAACATGCCCGCCATCACCGCCACCGCCAGCAAGCCTGGCATCACCATCCGGCCCTGGACCATCCGCATGCAACCGCCCGATGACATCTACATCGGTGAAGGTTTTGCGTCTTTCGCCAAGCTCTACCCGAATGTCAAAAACGTGGTCATCACCGCCGACGTGCGCGAAGCCTCTGGCAAAGCCGGTGCCGAGGCCTTTGAAGCCCTGGCCAAAAAAGCCGGCATGAAGGTCTTGGGCGTGGCGGAGTTTTCCACCCGCGCCACCGACCTCTCACCGGTGGCGATTCAAATCAAAGGGCTCAACCCCGATGCGGTGTTGGTCTCGGCCTTGGGCCCCAACGCCCTGCAATTGGCCAAAGAGTTCAAAACCCAAAACATCAATGTGCCGGTGCTGGCCAATTCGCTGATTTGGCCCGGCCCCTTTGTCAACACCGTGGGCGATGCTGGCCGCAACTGGCACACCATTGGCTTTACCACCCCCACCAGCTCCACTGGCGACAACGCGCTGAATTTGGCCGCCATCAAGCGCTTCCAAGAGCGGGCCGACCCCTCCTTGGGCAAGCCAGCCAACTCGGCCAATTGGTCGCTGAGCTACGACACGGTTTTGGTTTATGCCGACATGATGCGCAATGCCAAGATCGATGGCAACACCGACCCCAAAGTGGCGCGTGAGGCGATCAAAAACGAGTTCATGAAAATCAAATCGTTCAAAGGCATTCAGTCCTACGTGATGCGCGACACCGGCGACATGCACATCCCAGGGCGTGCCTTGGTGGCCGACACCGCCAAGAACGAGTGGCGCTTCGCTGACAAGTAAGCCAAGGCCCCAACACAAAAGCCACCCAGGGGTGCAACACCCTGGGTGGCTTTTTCATGGGGGTCTTAAAAACCAAACAAGGCAGCGGGGTTGTCGGCCAGTATTTTTTGCCGCACCGCCGCGTCCGGGGCCCAATCTTTCAGCAGGTTGAACAACTGCACCGAACCCACTTTGTCTGCGAACGACAAATGCGGGTAGTCGCTGCCCCAGATGATGCGGTTGGGCGCGGCATCGATCAAGGCCTGCGCCATTGGCAAGGCATCGGCAAACAAAGGCGCAGTGGCCATGCGATAGGTGCCGGTGAACTTGATCCAGGTGCGGCCATGGCCATGGCGCAAACGCTCCAGCAGCTTCACAAACCCCGCTTGCCCAGGCCCTTCGCGCGCCAAGAACATGCCCATGTGGGCCAGGCTGTGGTCCACCCGCAGTTTGTCCATGGCGGGCAACAAGGCTTCGGTCAACCAACCCGGCAGTAAAAAGTCCAAGTGCCAGCCGATTTCGGCACAGCGTGCATCCAAGGTTTGGATGCGCGGCAAGAGTTGATCGACCCAGGCCAGGTCATAGGGCTGCACCGGCGACACGTTGATGCGCACACCGCGCACACCCAGGGCATGCAAGCGGTCAAGCTCTGCATCGGGCACGTCCTCGTCCACATCCACAATGCCCCGGCAGTGGGCGGTGCCCACGGTTTGCATGGCATCCAACATGCAGGTGTTGTCACGCCCATAGGCCGAAGGTTGAACAAACACATAGCGCACCAGGCCCAGGCTGTGGGCGAGTTGTTGGTACTCGCTCCAAGGCGCATGGGGTGGTGTGTAGCGCAATCCACCGGCATAGGGGTGGGCACCGGGCGGGCCAAACACATGAAAGTGGGCATCGCAGGCCAGCGGCGGCGCGGTGAAGGCGGGTGGGCCCTCTTCTTTGGGTGACATCCGTTACTCCCGTGAATCAGGTGTGTTCAGCCATCATTGGCTGGTGGTGGCAATGCCAGCTTTGCGGATGACATCGCCCCAGCGGGCATGGTCTTTGGTCATGAACTGACCAAAGTCTGCCGCCGAGCCGCGCATCACCACGGCCCCGTTGTCTTCCAGCTTCTTTTGCAACTCGGGCGAGGCCAAGGTGCGGTTGGCCGCCGCGTTGATCTGGTTGATGATGGCCACGGGTGTGCCCGCTGGGGCCATCAGGCCATACCAAACCGAGGCCACCATCGTGGGGTAGCCCAGCTCGGTGAAAGTGGGCAGTTCGGGTAACAAGCTGTTGCGCTTGAGGCTGACCGCTGCGATGGGGCGCAACTTGCCGCTTTTGATGTGCGGCATGAGCGAGGGAATGCCGTCGAACATCATGTCCACCTGACCGCTGGCCACATCCAACACCGCAGGCGCTGAACCTTTGTAGGGCACATGGGTCATGTTGATCTTGGCCTCGGTCTTGAGCAATTCACCCGACAAATGGGGCGCACTGCCTGTGCCTGCCGATGCAAAGCTCAGGGTTTTTTTCTGCGCCAAAGCCAACAAGTCTTTGACCGAATTCACCGGCAGTTGGGCATTGACCGCCAAGATCATGGGGAACTCGGCCAAAGCGGCCACCGGCACCAGGTCTTTGAACGGCTCATAGGTGAGCTTTTCATAAAAATACGGGCCAATGCCGTGGGTGGAAATGCCCGCTTGCAAAACCGTGTAGCCATCGGCCACTGACTTGGCCACAAAGGCGCTGGCAATGGTGCCGTTGGCCCCGGCCTTGTTGTCCACGATGATGGTGGTGCCCAACTCTTTGCCAAGCAAATCAGACATGGAGCGTGCCACAAAGTCAGAAGCGCCCGCCGGCGGCACGGTGACCACCACACGCACCGGTTTATCGGGGTATTTGCCAGCTGGCGCTTGCGCCCAGGCTTGCGCGCCCACCCACAGGGCCGCCAGCATTCCCATCTTTTGCCAATACAACATGATGCATTCCTATGAAAATAAAAACAAACGGGCAGGCCCCATGGAGCAAGGCCCTCATGGCTGATTATGCTCAAGGCGCAAAGGCCGTTCATGCCATACTGATCCCAAAGGCAGACCCCCATGCAAATCCGATTGAGCGAGAACTTCCGAGCGGTTTTTTATGCCCCGTTTTACGCCACCTTGGCGCTGGGGCTTTTCAAAGACCAAGGGCTGGACGTGGTGCTGCGCGACTCACCATCTCCGGGCAGCGGCATTGCCGACATGGAAAAGGGCTTGATCGACGTGGTGTGGGGCGGGCCATTGCGGGTCATCCATCAACGCGACACCCAAGCCCACTCACCCAAGGACTTGCTGGCCTTTTGTGAGGTGGCGGCCAAGGACCCCTTTTTTTTGGTCTCGCGGCATGCCCCCAAAGCCTTTGATTTGGCTCAACTGCCGCACATGAAATTGGGCACGGTCAGTGAAGTGCCCACCCCTTGGTTGTGCCTGCAACAAGACCTGCGCGATGCAGGCATAGACCCGAACCGTGTGCCGCGTGGGCCAGAGCGCAGCATGCCTGAGAACCTGTTGGCCCTCGCGCGGGGCGAATTGGATGTGGTGCAAATGTTCGAACCCTTTGTATCCCAGGCCGTGGCGCAAGGCGCTGGGCAAGTGGTGCATGCCGCCCATGCGCGGGGTTGGACGGCCTACACCACCTTCATTGCCACCCGAGCCAGCATCGACAAGCACCGCGCGGCTTTTGAGGCCATGATATTGGCGGTGGAACAGTTTTTACCTTGGCTGCAAGCCCACGGCACCGACGAATTGGCCCGCGTGGTCGCCCCCTTCTACCCTGGCGTGTCAGCCATGCATTTGCAATCGGCCATGGCCCGTTACGCGCAGGCCCAACTGTGGTCATGCCGCCGCGGCATCTCCCGCGCAGGCTTTGAACGACTGGGTTTGAGCATGCAACAAGCCGGGTTTGTGCGCCAAGTGGCGGCGTATGAAGACTGTGTGGCGCCTTGGTCGCAAGAGCCTTTGGCTGATTAAGCCTTCAATGCTTGCGCACCATGTGCAGCAAAGCCGTCCACACCGCTGACTTGTGCACCACAAAGCGCAGCTTGCGCTCGTTGGCGATTTCGATGCACAGGCAGTGCCAGTCGCCCAACCAACCCATGCCGTGCTTGACGCTGACCTTGGTGATGGCACTGAGCTGCACGTGGTGGAAGGCCGAGCGGTCATCGTCGCTGATGGATTTGTAGAAGAACCCATTGCCCAGCAAATACAAGACACCGTTGGGCATCAACCAGCGGCTGCTGGTGTTGGCCGGGCCATAGGCAATGATTTGCTGGTCCATCAATTCCACCGGGATGGACAAATGGACAATGCGCAAAATCCGCTCGGACAGGTAGTATGAAAACACCAATCCCAGCACCAATACCGCTGCCACACCCCAAACCGGCCAGCGCAGCAAGGCACCCACCAGGGCCACCAAAATAAACGGCAACCACAAATCCCAGCGCACCAACCAATGGTTGCGGGTCAACAAAATGGAGTTGTTGTCCATCGTGTTGGCCTTGGTGAACATGGGGCTGGCCAAGCGCTCCGGAATGGACAACTCCGAGCCACAGTTCTGACAAAACAAATTGTCAGATGGGTTGATCAACCGACATTGACCGCAAATCATGGGTGCGCATCCTTGGCCCGCTCAGCGCGTTCGGGCTTGGCTTTGGCGCTGGCACCGGCGCTGGCGCTGGCCTTCAAGCTGCTGTAGGACATGAGGTTATAGACCGCCATACCGGCCAACACCGCTGTCAACACCAGCACCACCACAATGGCCCCTACCATCAAACCATTGACCCAGGCAGGCTTGGGGCTTGGGCTGGACACACGCTCGACCTTTTCCAGCGGTTCGGTCACCACCATCTGGGTGGACACGGCTTGCGCGGCTGGGGCGGACGGCGCGGCTTGCACCGATGCCAAAGCGGCCACGGGTGGCACGGCATGGCCAGGCTCGACACCCAAGCGCGACTGCAATTGAGAAACCGCTTGCTCAATGGCCATCAAGCGGCCTGCGGATTGGGCCCCGGCCAGCGCAAACGCACGCAACTCTTGTTGCAATTGCCCCAGGGCTTGCATTTGTTCGTTTTGGTAGACGACCAGGTTGGATTCAACTTGTGGGATTTTTTGCGCCTCTTCTTGCCGCGCCCGCTCGTTGTCGGCTTGCCATTGTTGGACCTGCTCCCGCAAGGCCTGCACCTGTTCGTTGGCGGCCAAACCTTGGATGTGGCCCATCAGGTCTTGCAACTGACGGCCTTGCACCTCCAACACATCTTGCACATCGTGCCAAGCGCGCATGGGCTCCAACTGGTCGCTGCGGTCGGTGGCAACGGCCACTTGCTGCGACCACACTTCCATGCGCTCGCGCAGCTCTTTCATCATGTCTTGCCATTGGGCGGCCAGCTCGGGCGGCAAGTTGGCAGGGGCCACCGCTGCCGCTGCCGCTGCCGCTGGTGCAGGCGCAGGCGCTGGCGCTGGCGGCTCAAATTCAGGGGCAATCATGTGGGCCTTGACGGGTGCAGAGATGCCAACGGCATCGATTTGCGCCTTCAAGTCATCCATCAACTGGACCGCTGCCTCGCTCACGGCCTTGTCTGCGGCTGGTGCCTGGGGGGCAGGCTCGGCCGAGGCCTGTGGCGCAACGGCCAGCTCGACTTCTGCTTGATCGGGCTCCGTTTGCCCAGGGATGGTGGCCTTTTGGTGCTTCACATAGGCCAACAGGTCGATGCCCTCTTCTTTGGCAGGCGCGTCATCTTCTGGCGCATCGTCAAGTGCCTTGGCGATGGGTTTTTTGTTCTTGCCGGGGACCGTGGTCCCACATTTGCCGCAAAAATTTGCGGTCACCGGCAAGGGGTTGTGGCATTGCAGACAGTTCATCACCGTTTCCCTGTGCTCATTGGACTTCATACAAAAGGCAGGGCACATACCGCTTGTCGTGCCGATCTTCCTGACAATTTTTCAACACCACCGCACGCGCGTGGCGCATGCTCTTGTTGGAGACATAGTCGGCGCAGTTGGCCACTTTGCCATCAAAAGCAAATGCAAAAGCCTTGTATTCGCCCTCGGCCACCTCGCGCTTTTGCAATTGCTGGAACAAGCGCTTGCAACTGCCAAACAGCGGGGGTTTATAGACTTGGCCTGCGTCATCGTCCTGGGCCTTGTCGGTGGCCGCTTCCGCCACGGCCTGCGCGGGGCTGGGTTTGTCACCCGGGGCAGCGTCAGCGCTGGCCGCAGTCCCGTGTGCATCTTTGTGTGGGTCTTGGTCGGCCTGTGCATGGCCTGTATCGCTGCCCGCATCGGTGTGGCTGCTGCGCTCAGATTTGTGGGCCTCGTCCGCGACTTCTTCAGCGGCTTTCGCCGCGGCCACAGCTTGCTCGGCCTGGCGCATCAAGCTGCGTGAATAAAAAAACAATGGCACGACCAACGCGGCCGACAAGGCCGAGATGAGCAGCAATTTGAGTAAGGAGCGATCCATTGTTTTTCCGTGGCATTGAAATGGCCACCCCATTTCGCTGGTGGCACAACAGTATCGGCTTGAGCCAGAAAATATGAAACAAAACCCCCATGAAAGTCAAAAGAAGAGCACTTTAAATTTAATTTTTTACAAATTAAACGGTCGAAAAGAACCCTTTTCAACGCATGCCGAGCCAGCCGGCATGGGTTCACACAGGCGGCGAACTTGTTTGTTAGCATGCCCCTTCCAACTTGCGAGCCCCTATGCCAATGAACCATTTTTTCCACCGCCGGTTTGCCCTGCTCAGCGTCGCTTTGGGCTGCCTGGCCTTGAGCTGGGCTGCGCCCGCCCAGGCGCAAGACCTGGCCACTTTCCAAGCCTTGCTGTCCGGCCCGCAGCGCAGCCCTGCCAATGTGGTGCGCGACCCGCATCGACACCCGGCTGAAACGCTGGCGTTTTTTGGCATCCAAGCGCACCACACTGTGGTCGAAATTTTGCCGGGCAGTGGCGGTTATTACCTGGAGATATTGGCCCCTTGGTTGCGCGAAAAAGGGCGCTACATCGCTGCCAACCGCGATCAGTCTTTGCCGCAATACATCCCAGACCACCAAAAATTATTGGAGCGCCTCAAGGCCGAACCCCAACTCTATGACCGGGTGCAGGTGACGGCATTTCGGGCTGACAACCACCCATTTGCGCCTGCGGGCAGCGCCGATGTGGTCATCAGCTTTCGCAACCTGCACAACTGGATGGAGCGCGAAGAAGTGGTGGAATCTTTGCGCGCATTTCACAAGGCCCTCAAGCCCGGCGGCGTGCTGGGCATCGTGGACCACCGGGGGCGCACCGACCGCAGCCAGGCGCAGCAAATGGCCTCAGGCTATGTGCGAGAAGATATCGCGATTGCCCTGATCGAGGCCAATGGGTTTCAGCTCACTGGCCGATCCGAGGTCAATGCCAACCCCAAAGACACCAAAGACCACCCCGAGGGGGTTTGGTCTTTGCCGCCCACCTACCGCATGAAGGATGTGGACCGGGCCAAGTTCCAAGCCATCGGCGAGAGCGACCGCTTCACCCTGCGATTTGTCAAGCGCTGACGGCCTCAAACGGCATGGTGCTTGGCCAAGTGCTGGTGCCAGCTTTGCCAGTCGCGCCCGGCGTGGATGTGGCCACAGTTGGGGCAATGGCGATCGGCCTCTGGGGTGTCGTAAAACGAGGCAAAGGCCTTGGGCAAGTCTTCCACAATGCTTTGCAATTGGATTTCGCGCCGCGCCACCATGCCGCCGCACTGCGCGCAGTACCACTCAAAAGCATCCACCACGCCCACAGGCCGGGACCGTTCGATCACGGTGCACAAACTGCCGGGCTCAGGCCGCTGGGGAGAGTGGCGCACATGGGCTGGCAACAAAAACACATCGCCCTCGCGCAGTTGGATGCGCTCAAACTTTCCCCTGTCGGCAATCAGCACCGAAGCTTGGCCCTTGAACTGGTGGAAATACTCTTCAAAAGGGTCGTCGTGGAAATCGGTGCGTTGGTTGGGGCCGCCCACCACGGTGCAAATCAGGTCTGAGTTTTTCCAAATTTGCTGGTTACCGACCGGCGGCTTGAGCTCTTCCGAGTGCGCTTGCACCCACTGGGAAAAGTTCAAGGGTGCGCTGTAATGGGTGGCGCTCAAACGCGGGCTGTCGTTCATGGCGCGGCCTGTCAACGTTGCAAACCACTTTGGGCAAACGCGCTCACCACCTGGGCGCGTTCGGCATCGGTCAGTTGCAGCAAGGGGCGGCGAACCTGCCCCCCATGTTGACCCAATTGCTCTTGCCAACATTTGGCATGGGCCTGGGGCTTGCCCTTGGGTTTGCTCGCCTTGAAGGCTTGGCGCACCGGCTCCAGGCTGTCGCGCACTTTGCGGGCCGCCGCATGGTCACCGGCAAAGGCCAAGCGGGTGTATTCGTTCATGCGCTGGTCTTTTTTGGTTTGCAACAAAAAAGGCGGGGTCGAGCACAAATAAAGCTTCCAGTTCAGCTCGATGATGTTGTCCAACCACTCCTCCTCCGAGGGGTTGCTGACATGGATTTTGTGACCCGCCAATTCGGTCAGGCGGATGTAGTGGGCCCGCTCGCTGCTGTACTTGATGGCCACCACATTGGGCAAATCGGCGATGCGGTTGCACAACTCCGGTGACATGGTGTAGCCACAGTCGGGGTGGTTCCACATGGCCATGCCCAGTTGGACCTGCTCGGACAAATAGCGGTAGTACTCGTAAATGGTGTCATCGGTGTCCGCGCCAAAGTGCAGCACGGGGCTGTGCACGATGATGTAGTCGGCCCCGATGTCTTGCGAGTGCTGGGCCAACTCCAACACGGTGTCGAGTTGGGTGTCTGAGCAAGAGGTGATGATGCCGCAGTGCCCCACGCCGCCCCGGTTGCCTGCCAAGCGGGCTTCGTCCACGGCGATTTCCATGAGTTTTTTGCGGTCGGCCAGCGACATGGAAAAAAACTCGGCTTGCTTGCCCGCGATGAACAAACCACCGAGTTGCAGGTCGCGGATCCAGTGGCGCAAGTTGTCGCGATAAGCCGCCTCGTCCAATCGACCTTGGTCGTCAAACGGCGTGAGGTTGGCGGCCCACACACCCACCAGGTGCTCGCGGGCGTACTCTTTGGCTTCTGATTTTTTGTAATTCAAGGTTTGTCTCCATTGGATGCCGTTTGCAAGGCCTGCCACAGTTGTTCGGCTCGCAAAGGCAATTGCAAATCCACCTCGCCCAAGGGCGACAAAGCATCTCGGGCAGCGCCCATGATAGCGGCAGGCACACCAATGCAACCCGCCTCGCCCACGCCCTTGGCACCCAAGGGATTCAAGGGGCTGGGGGTGTGCATGGCATGCAGTTCTATCGGGGGCATGTCGTCGGCCCGGGGGACGGCGTAGTCCATCAAGGAACCCGTCAAAAGTTGACCCTCGCTGTCATACACCAGTTGCTCCATCAAGGCCTGGCCGATGCCCTGGGCCGCACCACCGATGAGTTGACCTTGCACCAGGTCGGGCTGCAAAGCCACACCGGCATCGTCCACCCACAACAGGCGTTCGATGCGCGGCTGACCGGTTGCCACATCGATCGACATGCGCACCATGACACAACCACTGGCCCAGGCCTCTTGCGAATCAAAGCGGGCCTGGGCCGTGAGCGGCAAAGCCAGGCCTTGGGCGCGCTGGGCCAGCACATCGCGGCAAGCCAGGAGCACGGCACTGCCACCGATTGCGCTGCTGCGGCTGGCCAAAGCCCCGATACCAGGGGGGCACAGATCGGTGTCGCCCATCAGCACCTGCACCCGCGCCAATGGCACCTTCAATTGGGTGGCGGCCAATTGGCCAAAGGTGAGGGCATGGCCTTGGCCCTGGTCTGGGCTGCCGCTGGCCACCGTGACATCGCCATTGGCATGCCAGGTCACGCGGGCGCTCTCCCACCCTTGGCCGCAGGGCTCCACATACATGGCCACGCCCAGGCCCACCCACTCGCCTTTGGCGCGGCGCTCGCTTTGCCAAGCACGCTCTTGGGAATAGCCAAAGCGCTCGCAAGCCATGTCCAGCAATTGGGGAAAGTCCCCCGAATCCAAGGTCTCTCCGGTGGGTGTTGCATGCGGCATGGATTGGGCGGGCACCAAGTTGATGCGGCGCAATTGCACTGGGTCCATGCCCAATCGGCGTGCGGCCCTGTCGATCAAGGACTCCATCAGCAAGGCGGCCTCGGGCCGACCCGCCCCACGGTAGATGCCCACCGGGGCGGTGTGGGCGCGGCGGGCTTGGCTCTCGATGTGTCCGTTGGGCACGCGGTAAGGCCCCGGCAAAATGCGCGCGGCATTGCGCATGGGCACCAAGGCAGAAAACGGCAACCAGGCACCCAAGGCATATTGCAGTTGCGCCTGCAAAGACACCAATTGCCCATTCGCATCGACCGACAACTGGGCATGCAATTGCGCGCCCCGGCCATGTTGCCCCGACAAAAATTCCTCCGAGCGGCTGGCTTTCCACTGCACGGTGGTGGCCAGGCGGTGAGCGGCCAAGGCCACCAAAATGTCCTCTGGGGTGATGGATGCCTTGGCCCCAAAAGCACCGCCCACATCGGGCGATACCACCTGCACCTGGGCCAGCGCCAAGCCCACTGCACGGGCCAAATCAGATTGGGCGCGCGATGGGGTTTGGCTGCCCAAGCACACTTGCAAACGCTGCGCCGAAGCTTGCCACTGGGCCACACAAGCGCGCGGCTCCATGGCCATGGCCAGCACACGTGGCACCTTCAAATCCACGCTGACCTGTGTGGCCCCTTTGACAGACGCATCGCCAAAGCGGTGCTCAAAGCGGGCCACCACGGGGGAATCGGGGTCGGCATCGCCCCAGGCTTTGATGGGCTGCAAAGACACCATCACCAAGTCGGCCGCCGCTTGGGCGGTGTGGGCATCTTGGGCCAACACCATGGCCAGCGCTTGGCCCACGTGTTCGACTTGGGTGTCGGCCAGCAAAGGCATGGGGACATCGCCCAACAATGGCCACAAAGGGTTCACACCGGGAGTGGGCACGTTTTGCACATCGCGGGCTTGCCACACGGCCACCACACCGGGCAAGGCCAGGGCTTGCGAAGCGTCCATGTCCAACACCTTTGCATGTGCATGGTCGCTGCGCACAAAAGCCGCGTGCAAGGCACCCGGCAGGGCTGCATCTTGGACGTAAAAGCCCTGCCCGCGAATCAAACGCTCATCGTTTGGCATGGTGTTTGGCGCGTTCACACCGCTCATTTTGGCGCAGCTTGAAACTTTCGCGGTCCGGCGCGGGACTCAGCCCAAAGCGTTTTGAATGGACCGCGTGGCCATGTCTTCGAGCCAGGCCAAATCCACATCGGTATGCGATTCGCACAGGAACCAGGGTTCGCGGGAGTCGGGTTCGAGCATCACCCCATGGGCGATCATTTGCCAGGCGAATCGGCGGTACAAGTCGCTATTGGTCTTGCGCCAATCGCGGTAGGTTTGCGGCACGTCGGGGGTGAAATGGATGCCCAGCATGGCGGGTGGCCCGGCAAAGGCATGGGGCACACCGGCTTGGGTGAACACGCGGCCCAACAACGCTTTGATTTGCAGTCCCACCCGGTCAATGGTTTGCAGTGCATCGGTGTGGGTCAAAATGTCCAAGGTGGCATGGGCTGCGCGCAGTGCCACCATATTGGCCGTATAGGTGCCACCGTGCACCACACCGCCAGGGTGCGAGCCCACCACATCCATCACATCGGCGCGACCGCCAAAAGCGGCCACCGGGTAGCCATTGCCCATGGCTTTGGCAAAGGTGGTCAAGTCGGCATGGATGCCATACAAAGCCTGTGCGCCGCCCGCAGCGACGCGAAAACCGGTTTTAACTTCATCCAAGATCAGCAATGCCCCGTGTTGGTGGCACAGGTCGCGCAGGCGTTGCAACCAAGCCGGTGTGGCTGAAATGCTGCCCGCATTGCCAATGATGGGCTCCAAAATGACGCAGGCGAGTTCTTCGCCACGTTGAACAAACAACTGCTCCAGAGCTGCGGCATCATTGAGGCCAATGATGTCGACCAAGGCGCGGGTGTTTTGTGCAATGCCTGCGCCAAACGGAATCACTTGGGGAGGGCTGGTGCCACTGGGGTCCCAGTTTTCAATGTCAGACTTCCACATCACCTCGTCAAAAAGCCCGTGGAAACCGCCCTCGACCATGGCGATGCGCTTGCGCCCGGTGAAACCTCGGGCGGTTCTCAATGCACCCATCACGGCCTCGGTGCCGGAATTGGCAAAGCGCATCTTGTCGATCTGTGGGCACAAGGCCTTGACCTGTTGCACCACCTGGGCATCCAAGGCGGTGGAAAAACCAGTGACCGTGCCACCGCGCTGAATTTGATCGACCACGGCCGCATCCACCCGCTCATCGCGGTAACCCAAGATGATGGGGCCGTAGCCGAGCCGAAAGTCCACATGCGTTTTGCCATCGACATCGGTGATGCGGCAACCCTTGGCGCTTTGCAAAAAAACCGTTTGCTCATCGCCCCAATAGCGGTAGTTTTCGGCCACGCCTTGGGGCATGTGCTCATGGGCTTGGCGCATCAAGGCGCTTTGAACGGATGACTTCATGGTGCTAAGAGATCCATCAGGTCGGCGTTGGTTCGCTGCCCCAAGCTTGGCCGTTGGGCGGGCGCAGCAACAAACCGGCCCGCTCTTCGAGCAAGCGCACCACGTGCAACTCGCCCGCCTCGGGCCCATAGGTTTGCATGGCTTGTTGAAACACCTTTTGGGCCAAAGCGCCCATGGTCAATTCATACCCTTGCGACTGGGCCACTTGGTTGATCAAACCCAAATCCTTGCAACACAGGGCCAGCGAAAAACTGGGGTCGTAGTGACCCGCAAAAATGGAGGGCACATCGTGCTGTGCCACCCAACTGTTGCCTGCGCTGGATTTGATGGCCTCCCACACGGTGTTCAAGGGAATGCCCGCCTTGGCACCCATCATCAAGCCCTCGCCAATGGCGGCGGCACTGACAAACCACAACAGGTTGGTGAGCAATTTGATGGTGGCCCCGTTGCCGTGCTGGCCCACATGGAATATTTTTTCGCCCAACACATCAAAAATCGGTTGGTGCTGCTTGAAAACCGATTCGTCGCCACCGACAAAGATCGACAAACGGCCCAAGGCCGCAAAGTCGACCGCATTGGTCACGGGTGCTTCCAAAAAATCGGCCCCGCGTTGCCGGGCCAAGTCGGCCAATTGCCGCACCAAGTCGACCGCACTGGTGGAGGTGTCAATCACCGCCATGCCGGGCCTGAGTGCGGCCATCACACCGGCTTCACCCAGCATCACCTCTTGCACTTGGGCCGGGCCGGGCAATGAGGCCATCACCACCTTTGCCTGGGCCATGCCTTGGTGCACATCGTTGGCCCAATGGGCGCCTTGCGCCAGCAAATTGGCGGCTTTGTCATTGACCCGGTCGAACACCGTCAAGGGGTAACCGGCTTTGAGCAAATTGGCGGCCATGGGGTTGCCCATGTTGCCCACACCGATGAAAAAAATAGGCGGCTTTGAAGACATGAAGTGGGTCACCCGCTCAGGCGTTGGATTTGGAAAAGGCCAAGAACTGTGGGCCCTTGCGCGATTCGCTCAGAAAATGCAGGCCCACATCTTCCATCATGGCCAAGGCTTGGGCGAAGTTGTAGGTGCGGTATTGAACGGTTTGGGCCATCACGCGCTGGGGGCCATCGTCCAAGAAGTAGTGTTTGACAAAGCCGTGCGGATGCGGATCAATTTGCTGCCCATAGACCATGCCGTTGGAGATGGGCTTTTGGTAATTGTGGTGCGGCCCTTGGATGCCCAATAACAACTGTCCCCCGGGCGAGATGTGGGCCGCCACGCGGGCCAGGCCTTCCAAGTTGCCCTGTTCGTCGGAAATGTGGCTGACCATGAAGGGCTCTTTGTCGCCATCGATGACGAAATACCAGACACCGCCATAAGAGAAAGCCACCTCGTAGGGGTGGCTCAATTGCATGTTTGTCACGTTTTCTCGGGCCAAACTCACATTGGGAAAGCCCTTGAGGCGCGCTTGGGCAATATCGAGCATGGCTTGGGTCAGGTCAATGCCAGCGATCTCCACATCAGGGCGGCGCTTGGCCAATGCCTCGATGATCAAGCCCGTGCCACAACCAATTTCCAGGACACGGCGAAAGTTGGCTTGTTGCATCAATTGGCTGACGATTTGATCGTAGTCGTAGTAACCCGATGTCATGATGACATCGTAATAAGCCGACATATTGGTGTAGTCGCCCATGCGCACTCCTGGTGGGACCTGTTTGAATGTGGGCCACAGCTTACACCATGGGTTGGCGGGCACAGGGCCTGTGCAAAGTGAACGAAAATCAGCGCATTCACGCTGTTTGGACACAAATTTTTCATGGCGATTCAATGGTTTCCCGGCCACATGCACCTCACGCGCAAAGCGATTGGGGAGCGCATCAAAGACATCGATGTGGTCATCGAAATGTTGGACGCGCGCTTGCCAGGCTCGAGCGCCAACCCCATGCTCAGCGATTTGATCCAGGGCAAACCGACCCTCAAGGTGTTGAGCAAGCAAGACCTGGCCGATGCCCAGCGCACCCAAGATTGGCTCGCCCACTACAACGCACAGCCCGGCGTGCGCGCGCTGGCCCTGGACACCAGCATGGCATCACCCGCCAAAGCCCTGATCCAGGCTTGTCAAACGCTGGCCCCTTTGCGGGGCGGCATGGTCAAGCCCATGCGGGTGTTGATGTGCGGCATTCCCAACGTGGGCAAGTCCACCCTGATCAACACCCTCAAGGGGCAGCGCGCGGCCAAGACCGGTGACGAGGCCGGGGTGACCAAGGTGGAGCAGCGCATCAGCTTGGCCGATGACTTCTACATCTACGACACCCCAGGCGTTTTGTGGCCGCGCATCATCGTGGCGCAAAGCGGCTATAACTTGGCCGCCAGCGGGGCGGTGGGTGTGAACGCCTTTGACGAGCAAGAGGTGGCCCTGGAGTTGCTGCATTACCTGCTGACCCACTACCCCCTGAATTTGGCGCAGCGCTACAAGGTGGCCGATGTGGTCCAACACAGCGACGAAGAACTGCTGCAAGCCATTGCGCGCCAACGCGGTGCGGTGCAAAGCGGGGGGCGCTTGAATACCGCCAAAGCCGCTGACCTGGTGATCCATGACTTTCGCTCGGGCGCTTTGGGGCGCGTCACCCTGGAAACCCCCGCCGAATTTGCGCAGTGGCTCAAACTTGGCCAGCAAGCCGATGCAGAGCGCCTGCTGCGCCAACAAAAACCCAAACGAACCGCACGACCCAAAACCCCTTGAGGGGCTCCCATGGCCGCTACGGGGTTGCCATCGGTGTTTTGGCCATCGCTGCCACAAACAGCGGATGGGCCAACCAAGTGGCCAACCAGGCCTTGACCCGGGGCAAGGGCAAGGCTTGAAACCATGCGGGCTCCACCACAGCCAACTGCCGCACAAACGGAAAAATACCCATGTCCGCCGCGCACGGCGATGCGCCACCCAAATGATCCGATCCCTGCAAGGCCTGTTCCAGCGGCTCCAATAAAACCGATACCGCCTGGGCCCGGTGGTGCTCAAGCCCCTGGGCATCTGTGAAACGTTGCGGGTATTTGTAACGGTCCAAATGGTGTTTGAAAACCCCATCGCAAGTGGCCCACAGGCTTTGCAAAAGCGGCGTTTGCGCCCTGGCCCACCAAGCCTGGTCATCGGCGGTTTGCGCAAAAGCCCATCGCATGATGTCCAGGCTTTCTTCCAACACCTGGCCCTTGCCCAACACCAAGACGGGCACGGTGCCCTTGGGGGACAGCGCCAACATGTGCGCGGGCTTGTCACGCAAAGAAATTTCGACCGCTTGATAGGCAATACCCGCTTGCAGCAATGCCATGCGGGCCCGCATGGCGTAGGGGCAGCGGCGGTAGGTGTAGAGAAGCGGGCCCGTCATGGGCCCATCATCCCTGACCCGCACTTATTTGCGGGCCGGTGGCAAGTCGGTGCAACTGCCATGCGCCACTTCAGCGGCCATGCCAATGCTCTCGCCCAGCGTGGGGTGAGGGTGTATGGTTTTGCCAATGTCCACCGCGTCGGCACCCATCTCAATGGCCAGCGCGATCTCGCCAATCATGTCGCCCGCGTGCGTGCCCACGATGCCGCCGCCCAAGATATTGCCGTGGCCATGGGCTTCGGGCGAGTCATCGAACAACAGCTTGGTCACACCTTCGTCGCGGCCATTGGCGATGGCGCGGCCAGATGCCGACCAAGGGAACAAACCCTTTTTGACCTTGATGCCTTGCGCTTTGGCCTGGTCTTCGGTGAGGCCCACCCAAGCCACTTCGGGGTCGGTGTAGGCAACGCTGGGGATGACACGCGCGTTGAACGCAGCCGCCGCCAACTCGGGGTTGCCTTGCAACTCACCGGCGATGACTTCAGCGGCCACATGGGCTTCGTGCACCGCCTTGTGCGCCAGCATGGGCTGGCCCACGATGTCGCCAATGGCAAAGATGTGCGGCACATTGGTGCGCATTTGGATGTCGACGTTGATGAAACCGCGCTCGGTCACGGCCACACCGGCTTTGTCGGCGCCGCATTTTTTGCCGTTGGGCGAGCGGCCCACGGCTTGCAGCACCAAGTCATACACCTGGGGTGCGGGGGCGGTGCCACCTTCTTGCGCCGGGGCGAAAGTCACCTCAATGCCCTCGGGCAAAGCTTTGGCAGACACCGTCTTGGTGTTGAGCATGATGTGGTCAAAGCGGTGGGCATTCATTTTTTGCCACACCTTGACCAAGTCGCGGTCAGCGCCTTGCATCAGGCCGTCCATCATTTCCACCACGTCCAAGCGTGCGCCCAGCGTGCTGTACACCGTGCCCATCTCCAAACCGATGATGCCGCCGCCCAAGATGAGCATGCGCTTGGGCACTTCTTTGAGGGCCAAGGCACCGGTGCTGTCGACCACGCGCGGGTCGTCGGGCATGAAGGGCAAATGCACCGCTTGCGAGCCGGTGGCGATGATGCAGTTTTTAAAGCCAATGACTTTTTTGCTGCCGGTTTTGTCTTGGCCAGTGCCAGTGGTTTCTTCCACTTCCACATGGTGGCTGCCGACAAAATGGCCAAACCCGCGCACGGTGGTGACCTTGCGCATTTTGGCCATGGCCGCCAAACCACCGGTGAGTTTGCCAATGACTTTTTCTTTGTGGCCGCGCAGCTTGTCGATGTTGACCACGGGCTTGCCAAAGTCCACCCCCAAGTCGGCCATGTGGGCCACTTCGTCCATCACCGCTGCCACATGCAGCAAGGCTTTGGAGGGGATGCAACCCACGTTCAAACACACGCCGCCCAACTGGGCATAGCGCTCGACGATGACCACATTGAGGCCCAAATCGGCCGCGCGAAACGCCGCGCTGTAGCCGCCCGGGCCACCGCCCAAAACCAGCACATCGCATTCCATGTCCACGCTGCCTGCATAACTGCTGGCAGGGGCTGCGGCCACAGGTGCGGCAGCAGGGCTGGGTGCGGGGCTGGCAGCAGGCGCTGGCGCTGATGGGGCTGCGGATGGGGCGGCAGAAGGTGCCGCAGCGCTGGCCGCCGCCGCTGCGGCCTCCAGCACCACCACCACCGAACCTTGCTTGACCTTGTCGCCCAGCTTGACCTTGATCTCTTTGACCACACCCGCGTGTGAAGAGGGGATTTCCATCGACGCTTTGTCGCTCTCGACCGTGATCAGGCTTTGCTCGGCGCGGATGGTGTCACCCGGTTTGACCAGCAATTCAATGACGGCCACTTCATCGAAGTCGCCGATGTCGGGTACTTGTATGTCTAACAGTGCCATGGTGTTCTCGCTATCAAAGCAATACGCGGCGGAAGTCGCCCAGGATTTGGCCCAGGTAGACATTGAAGCGGGCCGCGGCCGCGCCGTCGATCACGCGGTGATCCCAGGTCAGGCTCAGCGGCAACATCAAACGCGGCACAAAGGCTTTGCCGTCCCACGCTGGCTCCATGGTGCTTTTGCACACACCCAAGATGGCCACTTCGGGCGCATTGATGATGGGGGTGAAGTAACGCCCACCAATGCCGCCCAGGCTGGAGATGGTGAAGGTCGCACCCGACATTTCAGCCGGGCTTAGCTTGCCCTCGCGGGCTTTCTTGGCCAGCTCCGACATTTCTTGGCTGATTTGCAAAACGCCTTTTTTGTCGGCATCTTTGATGACAGGCACCATCAAGCCATTGGGCGTGTCGGCGGCAAAACCGATGTGCCAATAGTTCTTAAAGACCAAGGCATCGCCGTCGAGCGAGCTGTTGAACTCGGGGTATTTTTTGAGGGCGGCGACACAGGCCTTGATCAAAAACGCCAGCATGGTCACCTTGATGCCGCTCTTTTCGTTTTCTTTGTTGGTCAGCACCCGGAATGCTTCGAGGTCGGTGATGTCAGCATCGTCGTGGTTGGTGACCGACGGGATCATGATGGCGTTGCGCAGCAAGTTGGCCGCGCTGATTTTCTTGATGCGGCCCATCTCCTTGCGCTCGATGGGGCCGAACTTGGCAAAGTCCACCTTGGGCCAGGGGATCAAACCCAGGGCTGCGCCGTCGCCACCCGCCGGGGCTTTGGCCGCTTGGGCCTGGGTGCGGGTGTCGCCCGCCATCACCGAGCGGGTGAAGGCCTGCACATCCTCTTCGGTGATGCGGCCCTTGGTGCCCGTGCCTTTGACCTCTGCCAAGGGCACGCCCAATTGGCGCGCCAACTTGCGGATCGATGGCGATGCATGGGGCAGGCCTGTGGCTGGGTTTTGGCTGGGTGCATGCGTGGGCATGGCCGGTGCAGGTGCGCTGGCCACCACGGGTGCAGGTGCGGGCGTTGCGGCGGACACAGGCGCGGCAGCAGGTGCAGGCGCTGGGGCCGCTGCGGCGACCGCTGGCGCGCTGGCGGCTGCGGGTGCGGCAGCAGCCCCGGCCGCGTCGAGCACCACCACCACCGAACCTTGTTTGACCTTGTCACCGAGTTTGACCTTGATCTCTTTGACCACGCCCGCGTGTGAGCATGGGATTTCCATCGAGGCTTTGTCGCTCTCCACCGTGATCAGGCTTTGTTCGGCCTTGACCGTGTCCCCCACTTTGACCAGCAATTCGATCACGGCCACTTCATCAAAGTCCCCAATGTCGGGGACCGTCACATCCATCATCGCCATTTCTTGTCTCCGTCTGGGTTTAAGCGTAAAGGGGGTTGGTCTTGTCGGCTTGCAGGCCATAGCGGGCGATGGCCTCGGCCACTTTGGCCACCGGCACCGTGCCAGATTCGCTCAAGGCCTTGAGGGCGGCCACCACGATGTAGTGGCGGTTGATTTCAAAATGCTCACGCAGTTTGCTGCGGAAGTCGCTGCGGCCAAAGCCATCGGTGCCCAGCACTTTGTAAACACGGCCCGCCGGGATGTAAGCGCGAATTTGCTCGGCATACGACTTCATGTAATCGGTCGATGCCACCACCGGGCCATCGTGCGCGGACAACTGCTCGCTCACGAAGGATGGGCGCGCCGTCTCGGTCGGGTGCATGAGGTTCCAGCGCTCGGCTTGGGCTCCGTCGCGGGCCAATTCGTTGAAGCTGGGGCAGCTCCACACATTGGCGGCCACCCCCCAATCGGCGGCCAGTAATTCGCGCGCGGCCATGGACTCGCGCAAGATGCTGCCCGAACCCAGCAGGTTCACCCGAGGCAGCTTTTTAGCGCCTTCTGCCGCTTGCAACAGGTACATGCCCTTGATGATGTGCGCTTCGCTGCCAGCGGCCAAGCCCGGCATGGGGTAGTTTTCGTTGAGCAGGGTGAGGTAGTAGAAAACGTTTTCTTGTTTTTCCACCATGCGCTTCAAACCATGCTGCATGATGACGGCCACTTCATGGGCGAAGGTGGGGTCGTAGCTGATGCAGTTGGGAATGGTGCCCGCCAAGATGTGGCTGTGGCCGTCTTCGTGTTGCAAGCCTTCGCCGTTGAGCGTGGTGCGCCCGGAGGTGCCGCCCAACAAAAAGCCGCGTGCTTGCATATCGCCAGCGGCCCAGGCCAGGTCACCGATGCGCTGGAAACCAAACATCGAGTAATAGACGTAGAACGGAATCATGATGCGGTTATTGGTCGAGTAGGAGGTCGCCGCCGCGATCCAGCTGCTCATGCCACCGGCTTCATTGATGCCTTCTTGCAAAATTTGCCCCGCTTTGTCTTCGCGGTAATACATGACCTGGTCTTTGTCCACCGGTGTGTACTGCTGGCCATCGGGGTTGTAAATGCCAATCTGGCGGAACAAGCCTTCCATGCCAAAGGTGCGGGCCTCGTCCACCAAGATGGGCACCACCCGAGGGCCGATCGCTTGGTCGCGCAGCAGCTGGGTGAGAAAGCGCACATAGGCTTGGGTGGTGGAGATCTCGCGCCCTTCGGCGGTCGGATCGGTGATGGCCTTGAAGGTCTCCAAAGCTGGCACGGTGAACTGCTCATCGGCCTTGGTGCGCCGGTGCGGCAAGTAGCCGCCCAGGGCTTTGCGGCGCTCGTGCAGGTAGCGCATCTCTGGCGTGTCTTCGGCCGGTTTGTAGAAAGGCAGTTTGCCCAACTCGCTGTCGGGAATGGGGATGTTGAAGCGGTCGCGAAACGCTTTGATGTCTTCGTCGGTGAGCTTTTTGGTTTGGTGCACTGTGTTTTTGCCCTCACCCGACGAGCCCATGCCAAAGCCTTTGACGGTTTTGATGAGCAACACCGTGGGCTGGTCTTTGTGCTTGACCGCGGCTGCATAAGCGGCATAAACCTTTTGCGGGTCGTGGCCGCCCCGGCGCAAATTCCAAATGTCGTCGTCGCTCATCTTGGCCACCATCTCCAGGGTGCGCGGGTCGCGACCAAAGAAATGCTTGCGCACAAAAGCGCCGTCGTTGGCCTTGAAGGCTTGGTAATCGCCGTCCACGGTTTCCATCATGATGCGGCGCAATGCGCCGTCTTTGTCGCGCGCGATCAAGGGGTCCCAATTGCTGCCCCAGATCAACTTGAGGACATTCCAGCCTGCGCCACGGAATTCGCTTTCCAACTCTTGGATGATCTTGCCGTTGCCGCGCACCGGTCCGTCCAAACGCTGCAAATTGCAATTGATCACGAAGATCAGGTTGTCGAGCTTTTCGCGCGCGGCCAAGCCAATCGCGCCCAGCGACTCCACCTCGTCCATCTCACCATCACCGCAAAACACCCAGACTTTGCGGTTTTCGGTGTTGGCAATGCCGCGCGCATGCAAATACTTCAAAAAGCGGGCCTGGTAAATCGCCATCAATGGCCCCAGGCCCATCGACACGGTGGGGAACTGCCAGAACTCGGGCATGAGTTTGGGATGGGGGTAGCTCGACAAGCCCTTGCCGTCCACCTCTTGGCGGAAGTGAAGCAATTGCTCTTCGGTCAAGCGGCCTTCCAAATAAGCCCGCGCATACACACCCGGGGACACGTGGCCTTGGATGTAGAGCAAATCGCCGCCATGGTTTTCGCTCTCCGCATGCCAAAAATGGTTGAAACCCGCACCAAACATATGGGCCAAGGAGGCAAACGAGCCGATGTGGCCACCCAAATCACCGCCATCGGCCGGGTTGTGGCGATTGGCTTTGACCACCATGGCCATGGCGTTCCAACGCATATAAGCCCGCAAACGCTCTTCGATCTCGATGTTTCCCGGGCAACGCTCCTCTTGATCGGGTTCGATGGTGTTGACATAGCCCGTGTTGGCGGAAAACGGCATGTCGATGCTGTTTTCGCGGGCATGTTCCAGCAGTTGCTCTAATAAGTAATGGGCACGCTCGGGGCCCTCGGCTTGGATCACGGCGGACAAAGCGTCCATCCACTCTCGGGTTTCTTGGCTGTCTGTGTCGTTCAGGGCAAAGGTGCGCAAGTCATTGGGCAAGGCTGACATACCGGTCTCCTACGTTGTTTTGGTCTTGTACGCTGATTTCAGCGGGTCTCCAGGGAATTGTGCCATTTTTTCTCCGATATTTCAAATTGTGCTTGTTGTTTTTGTATTATGAAATTTAAACCAGGGTCAGTCCCGATTGAACCGCCAGCCAAGACCTTGGGCTGACCTACACTCCTCTGCCATGAACCCACCCCAAAGGCCACGCTCGGCTTTCAAAGAGATCAGCCTGCTGTGGCAGAACTGGTGGCGGCGACAAACCCCCAGCCGACAAGATCGGTTTGCTTTTTTGGGCCCCTTGACCGCGGTGATTTTGTTTTTTGCCGCCATCAGCAGCGCTTTTTATTACCTGCGCTATGAAGAAATGGAGCGTGAGCGGGAAAGCGTTCGGCGCGATGTGGAGTCGGCCCAGCAACAACTGCGCTTGCGCTTGATCGAGCGGCAAGAACAAATGATGCGGCTGGCACGCGACGCGGCCAACGGCGACATCGGCGTGCGCAATTTCACCAGCCAGGCCGAGGCCTTGGTGACCCAATTTCCCGAGTTGTCGTCGGTCAGTTGGCTCGATGCCAAACGGCGCATCCGGGCCAGTTATGCAGCACCTTCCTCGCAAAAAGGCTTTCACGTCGGCGTGGGCGAGGTGTTGCGCAACCCCGAGGCCATCAACACTTTTCAATTGGCGCGCGAGCTGCGGCGCACCATTTATTCCCCGCCCCTGCCCGACCCAGGCCCCAAAAGCCGCAGTTCGCATGAGCTTCAACTGCATGTGCCCATCTTCAGCCAAGGCAACTTTGAAGGCGTGGTGCTGGCCGAGTACGACATCGATGGGCTGATCCGGTATGCCGTGCCGGGCGACATCACCGCGCGGCATGCGGTCTCGCTGATCGATGCAGCGGGCATGGTGCTGGCCGGTCAAGCCATCACCAACCGGGTGCGCACCGCACCGACCATGCCGTGGAGTGCGGATGCGTATGAATTCTCTGTGCCCGTCTCGCCGGTGGGCAACAGCTTGATCTTGCGGGCCCAGGCCTACCGCACCTCACAAGGCTTGATCGGCAACGGTTTGTTTTGGTTGGTGGGTGCCTTGAGTGTGCTGACCGCATGGATGCTGATTGGCAGTTGGCGCCACACCCGCCGCCGCTTGCAAGCCCAGCAAGCCTTGATTGCAGAAACCAACTTCAGGCGGGCGATGGAAAACTCCATACTCACCGGCATGCGGGCAATGGACTTGCAGGGCCAAATCACCTATGTGAACGCAGCCTTTTGCCAAATGACGGGTTGGACCGAGGAAGAGTTGGTGGGCCTCAAACCGCCCTTTCCCTATTGGCCCGATGAGGACCGCGATACCCTGACCTTGCGTTTGCAAGAAGAGCTGTCCGGGCGCACCAGCCCCAGCGGCATTCAGGTGCGGGTCAAGCGCAAAGACCGCAGCTTGTTTGCCGCCCGCTTGTACGTGTCGCCACTGGTCGATGCACGCGGCCAGCAAACCGGCTGGATGACATCGATGACCGACATCACCGAGCCCAACCGCATCCGAGACCAATTGGCGGCCTCTTACGAGCGCTTCACCACCGTGCTCGAAGCCTTGGACGCATCGGTGTCGGTGGCCCCCTTGGGCAGTGAGGAACTCTTGTTTGCCAATGGCCAATACCGGCTGTGGTTTGGCAACCAAGCCAATGGCCATTTGCAGCTGATCGCCCAAGCCGGTATGCCGCCGCAAGACACCGACATTGAAAGCAAAGACATCGACTCACTGGCCGGTTTTCCCACCATGGGCATCACCACGGCACCGAGTGAGAATGCCGAAATTTTCAATCCCACCCTGGGCAAGTGGCTGGAGGTGCGATCGCGCTACCTCAACTGGGTCGATGGGCGTTTGGCGCAAATGGTGATTGCCACCGACATCACCCCACGCCGCCAAGCCGAAGAGCAAGCCGAGTTGCAAGCCGCGCGGGCGCAAAACGCCAGCCGCTTGATCACCATGGGCGAGATGGCCTCCAGCGTGGCCCATGAACTCAATCAACCCCTGACCGCCATCAACAACTATTGCAATGGCATGGTCTCGCGCTTGAAGAGCGGTCACATCAGCGAGCCCGACATGCTCGCCGCCTTGGAAAAAACAGCCAAACAAGCCCAACGGGCCGGACAAATCATCCAGCGCATCCGCGCCTTCGTGAAACGCAGCGAACCCAATCGCGTCAGTGCCGAGGTCGCACCGATGGTGTTTGAGGCCTTGGAACTGGCGGAAATCGAATTGCGCCGGCGCAATGTGCGGCTGAGTCGGTTCATTCCCGACGACCTGCCCCGCGTCATGGTCGATGCCATCTTGATCGAGCAGGTGCTGATGAACTTGCTCAAGAATGCGGCTGAATCGATTGACCAGGCCCAACGTCCCTCCACCCACCGCCATGTGGAACTCAAGGTCAGTGCCAAACGATTGGGCGAGCAAGACGTGGTGGAGTTTTCTGTCACCGACACCGGACAAGGCCTGTCACCGCTGGCGTTAGAACGTTTGTTTGAAGCCTTCTACTCCACCAAGACCGAGGGATTGGGGATTGGCCTGAACCTGTGCCGCAGCATCGTAGAGTCCCACCTGGGTCGCATGCAAGCCGAGAACCTCTACAATGGAATCGAAGTTTCTGGATGCCGTTTTTCATTCTGGCTGCCCGTGAGCACGCCGTCCCCTCAACCCCAAGCGCAACCCGTTCCAGACCCCGGAGTATCTGCATGAGTTTGATTCCCAAAAAAGGCACTGTTTATGTGGTCGATGACGACGAAGCTGTGCGCGACTCGCTGCAATGGTTGCTGGAGGGCAAAGATTACCGCGTGCGTTGTTTTGATTCGGCCGAGAGTTTTTTAAACCGCTTTGATCCGCGCGAAGTGGCTTGCTTGATCGTCGACATCCGCATGGGCGGCATGACCGGCTTGGAGTTGCAAGACCGTCTGATTGAGCGCAAGTCACCGCTGCCCGTGGTGTTCATCACCGGGCATGGCGACGTGCCCATGGCCGTGACCACCATGAAAAAAGGCGCGATGGATTTCATCCAAAAGCCTTTTGTGGAAGACGACCTGCTCAACTTGGTCGAACGCATGCTCGAACAAGCCAAGGCTTCGTTTGCTGACCACCAACAAGCCGCCAGCCGCGATGCCTTGATGGCCAAACTCACCTCGCGCGAGGCCCAAGTGCTCGAGCGCATCGTGGCCGGTCGACTCAACAAACAAATCGCCGACGATTTGGGCATCAGCATCAAAACGGTGGAAGCGCACCGCGCCAACATCATGGAAAAGCTCAATGCCAACACCGTGGCCGATCTGCTCAAAATTGCCCTGGGCCAAAACCCCGTCAAAGCCTGAGGCCTTGCCACCATCCCCTTCCCAACGCCCGTGTGATGCGGGCGTTTCACATGGCACCCCCACATGACCGCTCAACTCATTGATGGCACCGCCTTGGCCGCACATTGGCGCGATCAAGTTGCACAAGACACCTTGGTGCTGAAGGCGCGGGGCCTGACCCCCGGTTTGGCGGTGGTGTTGGTGGGCGACAACCCGGCCAGCCAGGTGTATGTGCGAAACAAAGTCAAGGCATGCGAACAGGCGGGCTTGCATTCGGTGCTGGCCCACCTGCCAGCCGACTTGAGCGAAGCGGCCTTGTTGGCCAAGGTGGCCCAACTCAACCAAGACCCCACCATCCATGGCATCTTGGTGCAACTGCCCTTGCCCGCCCACATTGATGCGCACAAGGTGATTGAAGCCATTGACCCGGCCAAAGATGTGGACGGCTTTCATGTGGCCAGCGCCGGTGCCTTGATGACCGGCTTGCCTGGCTTTTGGCCTTGCACGCCCCACGGCTGCATGAAGATGCTCGAGCGCATTGACTACCCTTTGAGCGGCAAACACGCGGTGGTGATCGGGCGCAGCAACATCGTGGGCAAGCCCATGGCCCTGATGCTGCTGGCACAAAACGCCACCGTGACGATTTGCCACAGCCGCACCACCAACCTCAAGGCCATGTGCTTGCAAGCCGATGTCATCGTGGCCGCCGTGGGCCAGCGCAACACCGTCACCGCAGACATGGTCAAGCCAGGCGCAGTGGTCATCGACGTGGGCATGAACCGCGATGACGCGGGCAAGTTGTGCGGCGATGTGGACTTTGAGGGCGTGCGACATGTTGCCGGGTACATCACACCCGTGCCCGGCGGTGTCGGGCCCATGACGATTGCCATGTTGCTGGTCAACACCTTGGAATCGGCCAAACGCAGCTTAACTGTTTGACACCATGAACACCACCAATCCCTTGCTCGACTTCACCGATTTGCCCTTGTTCAAGTCGGTCACCGCCAAAGACATTCCCAGCGCTTTGGACCCCTTGCTGCAAAAAGCCCAACAAGCTTTGGACCAGGTCTGTGCCGACGACTTTCCGGCGCAATGGCAGGCCATGGCCCAGGTGCTCGATGTCGCCGCCGAACAACTCGGCCGCGCCTGGTCGGTGGTGGGGCATTTGCAGGCCGTGGCCGACGAGCCCGAACTGCGCGCCGCCTACAACGCGGCCTTGCCCAAGGTCACCGAGTTTTGGACCCACATGGGTGCCAACGAGCGTTTGTATGCCAAATACAAAGCGGTAGACCCGGCCCAACTCACCCCAGATCAGCAACAAGCGCGCAGCAATGCCTTGCGCAATTTTGTGTTGTCGGGTGCGGAGTTGAGCGGCGAGGCCAAAACCCGGTTTGCCGCCATCCAAGAGCGGCAAGCTGAACTGAGTCAAAAATTCAGTGAAAACGTGTTGGATGCCACCGACCAATGGTCGCTGCTGGTCAGCACGGCCGACATGGCCGGGGTGCCCGAAGATGTGTGCAAAGCCACCCATGCAGCGGCGCAAGCCCAAGGCCACAGTGGTCACTTGTTGAACCTCAAAATGCCCTGCTACTTGCCGGTGATGCAGTATGCCCACAGCAGTGCTTTGCGCGAAAAAATTTACCGCGCCTACGTCACCCGCGCCTCCGACCAAGGCGGCAAACCCGAGCAAGACAACACCGCTTTGATCCAAGAAATTTTGGCCTTGCGCCAAGAAGAATCAAGCCTGTTGGGCTATGCCAATTTTGCCGAGGTGTCGCTGGCCAACAAGATGGCCCCATCGCCCCAGCATGTGGTGGATTTTTTACACGACCTGGCCCAGCGTGCCCGCCCCAGCGCCGAGCGCGATGTGCAAGAAATGCGCGACTTCGCCGCCCAGCATTTGGGCCTGAGCGACCCCCAAGCCTGGGACTGGACCTACATCGGCGAAAAGCTCAAAGAGGCCCGCTACGCCTTCAGCGACCAAGACATCAAGCCTTACTTCACCGCACCCAAAGTGCTGGCGGGCTTGTTCAAAATTGTGGAGACCTTGTTCGAGGTCAGCATCCGGCCCGATCAGGCCCAGGTGTGGCACCCCCATGTGGGCTTTTACCGGATTGAACGCGACGGCCAATTGGTCGGCCAGTTTTACCTGGACCCCTCAGCCCGTGCGGGCAAGCGTGGCGGCGCCTGGATGGACGATGTGCGGGCGCGCTGGTTGCGCCCAGACACCGGCCAATTGCAAACCCCTGTGGCCCATTTGGTGTGCAATTTCGCCGATGGCGTGGATGGCAAGCCCGCCTTGCTCAGCCACGATGATGTGATCACCCTGTTCCATGAGTGCGGCCACGGTCTGCACCACTTGCTCACCCAGGTCAATGAACGCGATGTCTCGGGCATCAGCGGGGTGGAATGGGATGCGGTGGAATTGCCCAGCCAGTTCATGGAGAACTTTTGCTGGGAATGGTCGGTGCTGCGCCACATGACCGGCCATGTCGACACCGGCGAGCCGCTGCCGCGCAGCCTGTTTGACAAAATGCTGGCCGCCAAGAACTTTCAAAGCGGGTTGCAAACCCTGCGCCAAATTGAGTTCTCGCTGTTTGACATGCAATTGCACATGCATGGCGAGCGTGCGTCAGATTTCATGCAGGTGCTGCGCGAGGTGCGTGCCGAGGTGTCGGTGCTGCCTTCACCCGCTTGGGGCCGCACACCCCACAGCTTCAGCCACATCTTTGCCGGCGGTTATGCGGCGGGCTACTACAGCTACAAGTGGGCCGAGGTCTTGTCGGCCGATGCCTATGCCGCATTTGAAGAAACCGCTTTGGCCGACGGCCAAGCGAGCATCGAAACCGGGCGGCGTTATCGGCAAGAAATTTTGGAGGTCGGGGGCAGCCGCCCAGCGATGGCCTCTTTCAAAGCCTTTCGCGGGCGCGAACCCCAGCTCGATGCCTTGCTGCGCCACCAAGGCATGTTGCCAAGCCCCGCCTGACGCGCCAGCCAGCGGGCTGGGTCAGGCCCCGCCAAGCGCTATGAGGCCACCAAAAAGTCTTGGCTGATGCCGGTGCCCAGCTCGTTGATGCGGTCCAAAAACTGGGTCAAAAAGCTGTGCAAACCGGTGGCCAAGATTTCATCGATGCTGCTGTAGCGCAACTCGGCCAACAACTTACCGGCTTTGCGTGCAGTGGCCTGCGATTGGTCGTTGGCCACCGCCGCCAGGTTTTGCACCACTTCGCTCAAACAGGCATGCAATGAGCGCGGCATGTCGGCGCGCAAGATGAGCAACTCGGCCACCCGCTCGGGTTTGATCACATCGCGGTAAACCTTGCGGTAGATCTCAAAGCCCGACACGCTGCGCAAAATGGCACTCCAATGGTAGAAGTCATATTCCTGGTCTTTGGCATGGGCCGAGCCCCAAAAATCATGTTGCAAGGCATGGAACTTCACATCGACCAAGCGCGCCGTGTTGTCGCCCCGCTCCAAAAAAGTGCCCAAGCGCATGAAGTGCAGGGCCTCGTCCATCAGCATGGTGCCCACGGTCACACCGCGCGAGAGGTGGGAGCGAAATTTCACCCATTCAAAAAAAGCACCCGGGTCTTGCTCAAACTCGCCCGCACGCAACATGCGGTTGATTTCCAGCCAGGTTTGGTTTTGGGTCTCCCACACCTCGGTGGTCAAGGTGCCCCGCACGGCCCTGGCGTTTTCGCGGGCAGCGCGCAAGCACGACAAGATGGAAGAAGGGTTGCGCTCGTCTTTGACCATGAAGCTCATCACCGAGGCCGGTGTGATCTCGCCATACAAGGCTTGGTAAGAGGTCAATAACTCACTGATGGAGAGCAAGCCTTGCCAGCCCAGTTGGGCGACCTGGTCGGACTGGGGCAACAAAGAGGTTTGGTAGCTCACATCGAGCAGCCGAGCGGTGTTCTCGGCCCGCTCGGTGTAGCGCGACATCCAAAACAAATGGTCTGCGGTGCGGCTGAGCATGGTCAGACCTCCAATATCCAGGTGTCTTTGGTCCCACCGCCTTGCGATGAATTCACCACCAAAGAGTTTTCTTTCAAGGCCACCCGCGTCAAACCGCCGGGCACCATTTGCACACTGGTGCCGCTGAGCACAAAGGGGCGCAGATCGATGTGGCGCGGCGCAATGCCGCTGTCCACATAGGTGGGGCAGGTCGACAAACTCAGGGTGGGCTGGGCGATGTAACCCTCCGGCTTGGCCAACAGGGCTTGGCGAAACTGTTCGATCTCGGCCTTGCTGGCCGCAGGGCCGACCAACATGCCATAACCGCCCGCACCATGCACCTCTTTGACCACCAATTCGTCCAAGTGGGCCAAGGTATAGGCCAGGTCCTCGGCTTGGCGGCACTGGTAGGTGGGCACATTGTTCAAAATGGGTTTTTCACCCAAGTAAAAGTCGATCATCTGCGGCACATAGGGATAAATCGATTTGTCGTCGGCAATGCCCGTGCCCACCGCATTGCAAATGGCCACATGGCCTGCGCGGTAAGCCCCCATCAAACCGGGGCAACCCAAACTGGAGTCGGGGCGGAACACCGACGGGTCCAAAAAGTCATCGTCCACCCGCCGGTAAATCACATCCACCCGCTTGGGGCCACGGGTGGTGCGCATGTACACAAAGTTGTCGCGCACAAACAGGTCTTGGCCCTCGACCAACTCCACACCCATTTGCTGGGCCAAAAAAGCGTGTTCGAAATACGCGCTGTTGTACATGCCTGGTGTGAGCACCACCACCGTGGGGTTGTCGGTGGTAGCGGGGCAACTCGCGCGCAAGGTCTCGAGCAATAAATCGGGGTAATGGGCCACCGGTGCCACCCGGTACTGGCTGAACAGTTCGGGGAACAAGCGCATCATCATCTTGCGGTCTTCCAGCATGTAGCTCACGCCGCTGGGCACGCGCAAATTGTCTTCCAGCACGTAGTACTCGCCCTCGCCTTGTGCATTGGGGGCGCGCACGATGTCGATGCCGCTGATGTGCGAATACACCTGATGGGGCACGTCCACGCCCATCATCTCGGGGCGAAACTGGGCGTTGTTCAAAATTTGTTCTTTGGGGACCAGCCCGGCGCGCAAAATATTTTGGTCGTGGTAGATGTCGTGGATGAAGTGGTTGAGCGCACTCACCCGCTGGGCCAGGCCCTGTTGCATCTGGCCCCATTCGTGCGCGGGAATGATGCGCGGGATGAGGTCAAACGGGATCAAGCGCTCGGTGCCCGCCCCGTCCTCGTCTTTCGCCCCATACACGGCAAAGGTGATGCCCACACGGCGAAAAATCATCTCGGCTTGGGCACGGCGTGCCTGCATGGTGGCATCGCTTTGTCGGCTCAGCCAGTTTTGGTAGGCGCGGTAATGCGCGCGCAAGCCCTGAACGCCGTCGGCCGGTATGGGCAAGCGTTCGTACATCTCATCAAAGCTGTGCATGGCATTCTCCTGCTCAGAGAATAGCAAGTTAAGTGCCATGTCTGGGCTGGGCGCGCCGCTTTTGAGTGCAAAGGGCTTGGCGCATGTTTTGCTAGGTGGACTGCATGACGATTCACGCGGCCCTGAGCCACATCACCCATTACCAATACGACCGCTGGGTGCAGTTGGGCCCCCAGGTCGTGCGTTTGCGCCCCGCACCCCACTGCCGAAGTCGGGTGCTGTCTTATGCCATGCGGGTGGAACCCGCCGAACATTTCATCAACTGGCAGCAAGACCCGTTTGCCAACCACTTGGGCCGCTTGGTGTTTCCCGGCAAGACCCAAAGCTTCAAGGTCACGGTGGACCTGGTGGTGGAAATGGCGGTTTACAACCCCTTTGATTTTTTCCTCGAACCCAGTGCCGAGCGCTTTCCATTCCAGTACGAAAGTGCCTTGGCCCAGTCGCTGGCCCCCTACCTGAACACCTTGCCCGCCACCCCCGCTTTTGATGCGTATTTCAAACGGATCGATCCCACACCCGCGCGCACCATGGACTTTTTGGTGCGCACCAACCAGCAATTGCACCGCGATATTCGCTACCTGATCCGCATGGAACCAGGGGTTCAGTCGCCCGAAGAAACCTTGCGTCTGGCCAGCGGATCGTGCCGCGACAGCGCCTGGTTATTGGTTCAATTGCTGCGCCGCTTTGGTTTGGCCGCGCGCTTTGTGTCGGGCTATTTGATCCAGCTCGCCCCGGATGTGAAATCTTTGGACGGCCCCAGCGGCACCGAGGTGGACTTCACCGACTTGCACGCTTGGTGCGAGGTGTTTTTGCCCGGTGCCGGTTGGGTGGGCCTGGACCCTACCTCGGGTTTGCTGGCAGGCGAGGGCCACATCCCCCTGGCATGCACCCCTGAACCCAGCGATGCCGCCCCGATTGAAGGCCTGATGGACGAGGCCGAGGTGAAGTTTGAGCACCACATGGGCGTGACCCGCCTGTTGGAAACACCCCGGGTGACCAAGCCTTACAGCGACGCGCAATGGCAAGCCGTGTTGACCTTGGGCGAGTGTGTGGATGCGCGTTTGCGGGCCAGCGATGTGCGCTTGACCATGGGTGGCGAGCCAACGTTTGTGGCGGTGGACAAGCGCGATGCACCAGAATGGAACACCGATGCCTTGGGACCCACCAAAAGAGGGCTTGCCACCGAATTGGTGCACAAACTGCGTGCCCGCTATGGAAAAGGCGGTTTTTTGCATTTTGGCCAAGGCAAGTGGTATCCCGGCGAGCAACTGCCGCGTTGGGCGCTGGGCATTTACTGGCGCGCTGACGGCAAACCCTGTTGGCGCAATCCAGCGTGGTTTGCCAATGAACAACAAGACCACCACTTCGGGCCAGCGGATGCCCAGCGTTTCATCACGGCTTTGGCCGAGCGTTTGGCGGTGTCGCCCGCGCACATCACGCCCGGCTATGAAGACACCTGGTACTACCTGTGGCGTGAGCGGCGTTTGCCCGTCAATGTCGAGCCATTTGATGCGCGTTTGGACGATGAAATGGAACGCGTTCGGTTGCGCCGCGTGTTCAGCCAAGGTTTGAAGCACACGGTGGGTTATGTGCTGCCGCTGTCGCCCGATGCCAGCGCCCCTGGGGGTTGGCAAAGTGGCCCTTGGTTTGTGCGCGACGAACGCATGTACCTGGTGCCGGGCGACTCGCCCATGGGTTATCGCCTGCCCTTGGATTCACTGCCTTGGGTCGACCCCAAAGATCGCCACGTTCCCTTTGAACAAGACCCGTTTGCGCCGCGCGAAGCACTGTCTGAGCTGCCGCCCTTGAAACACCAGGCCCAAGTCGCCCCTGCCTGGCCGCCTGGGCGCAACCCCGCCAGCACAGCGCCCGCGCCATCCGCACCCGGGCCATTTGAATCGGCCCAGGGGCTCATCCGCACCGCCTTGTGTGTGGAAACCCGCGCGCCCTCGCGCGCCCATGGGGCGGCCACCGAAGCCGCGTCCTTGGACGCTGGCGCTGCTGGGGTGGGCGTGCTGTATGTTTTCATGCCCCCCTTGCAGCGCTTGGAAGACTATTTGCAGTTGCTCAACGCCATCGAAGACACCGCCGAGGCTTTGAACATGCCGCTGGTGTTGGAGGGCTACCCACCACCCCGCGACCCACGGCTCAAACTGCTGCAAGTCACGCCCGACCCCGGGGTGATTGAGGTCAACATCCACCCGGCCCATCGCTGGGAAGAATTGGTCGACCACACCGAATACCTGTACCAAGCCGCCCACGAAACCCGTTTGTGTGCCGAGAAGTTCATGACCGATGGGCGACACACCGGCACGGGCGGGGGCAATCACATTGTGTTGGGCGGTGCCACGCCCGCCGACAGCCCGTTTTTGCGGCGGCCCGAATTGCTCGCCAGCTTGTTGCTGTATTGGCACAACCACCCGTCCTTGAGTTATTTGTTCAGCGGTTTGTTCATTGGCCCCACCAGCCAAGCCCCACGGGTGGATGAAGCGCGCAACGATCAGTTGTATGAACTCGAAATTGCCTTGCGCCAGATCCAGCGCAACCGACAGCTGCATGGGGCCCACATGCCCCCTTGGCTGGTCGATCGAAGCCTGCGCAACATCTTGATCGACGTGACGGGCAACACCCACCGCAGCGAGTTTTGCATCGACAAAATGTATTCCCCGGACGGGCCCACGGGCCGACTGGGTTTGCTGGAGCTGCGCGCTTTTGAAATGCCGCCGCACGCGCGCATGAGCGTGGTGCAACAACTGCTGCTGCGCGCCTTGGTGGCCCGCTTTTGGGACGAGCCCTATCAAGCCCCGGTGACACGCTGGGGCACGGAGCTGCACGACCGCTTTTTATTGCCCTATTTTGTGCAACAAGACTTTGCCGATGTGCTCACCGAAATGGGCCAGGCGGGCTTTCACTTTGATGCGGCCTGGTTTGCCCCGCACCATGAATTTCGCTTCCCCATCGTGGGCGACTTGCAAACCCAAGGCCTGCGCCTGGAGTTGCGCACGGCCTTGGAGCCTTGGCATGTGATGGGCGAAGAAGGCAGCAGCGCTGGCACGGTGCGCTATGTCGATGCCTCCTTGGAGCGCTTGCAAGTCCATGTGCAAAACCTCAACCCCAGCCGCTTCACCATCACGGTCAATGGCCGCCCCCTGCCCTTGCAACCCACCGGCACGGTGGGCGAGTTTGTGGCCGGTGTGCGCTTCAAAGCCTGGGCCCCGCCGTCAGCGCTGCACCCCAGCATTGGGGTGCATGGGCCGCTGAACTTTGACATCGTGGACACCTGGATGAACCGCTCCATCGGGGGTTGCCAATACCATGTCACCCACCCCGGCGGCCGCAGCTACGACCACTTGCCGGTCAATGCCTATGAGGCCGAGAGCCGCCGCTTGTCCCGGTTTTTCCGCCATGTGCATTCGCCGGGTTGGCTCAAAATTCCACCGCCCACCATGGCCTTGGTGGGCAGCCGCGAATTCCCATTCACCCTGGACCTGCGCCGATGAAGCGCCGATCCAGGGTGAGACAATGCACCCCCTGTGGACGCACCTGAATCGCCCCAAGCGGCGAACCCTTTGCCCAACCTGAGCCCGCAAGCCCTGGCCTTGCGCATGGCACCGCTCGCCCCCGCTGGCCATTACGACGAGTGGCGCGCGCACACCACCCCCCAAGCCGGTGCCCAGTTGCCGCGCCTGCCCGATGCCTTGTCGGCCCATTGGTCGGCCTTCATCGGTCACCTGGGCACCGAAGGCTTTGCCGATCTGGACCGGCGCACCCACACCTTGGCGCGCCAAATCCGCGACAACGGCGTGTCTTACAACGTGTATGCCGACAACAGCGGACCGCAACGGCCCTGGTCCTTGGATTTGTTTCCCCTGCTGCTCACGCCCGAGAGTTGGCAACACATCGAAGCCGGTGTGCTGCAACGGGTGCGCTTGCTCAACGCCATCATGGGCGATGTTTATGGCCCGCAGTCCATGCTGCAAAAGGGTTTGCTGCCACCGGCTTTGGTTCAGGGCCATCCGGGTTACCTGCGTGCCATGCACGGCGCGCACGGGCCCGACCACACCCATTTGCACGTGGCCGCATTTGACCTCTCGCGCGGGCCCGATGGTTTGTGGTGGATGGTGTCGCAACGCTTGCAAGCCCCATCGGGTTTGGGCTATTTGCTGGAAAACCGATTGTCCATTTCGCGCTTGTTTCCGCAGGCCTTCGAGGCCATGCGGGTGCAGCGTTTGGCCAGCACCTACCAAGCCTGGATGGAAGGTCTGCGCCGCATGAGCCCAGCCGGTGCCAACGCCCATGTGGCATTGCTCACCCCAGGCCCTTACAACGAAACCTATTTCGAACATGCCTACCTGGCCCGCTATTTGGGCATCAGCTTGGTGCAAGGCAGCGACTTGACGGTGCGCGACCAACACCTGTACCTCAACACCTTGCGCGGCTTGCAACCGGTGCACGTGCTGCTCAAGCGGGTCGATGATGCCTGGCTCGACCCGCTGGAGTTGCGGGCCGACTCCAGCCTGGGCGTGCCCGGTTTGCTGCAAGCGGTGCGGGCCGGACATGTCTTGCTGGCCAATGCACCGGGCAGCGCATTTTTGGAGTCGCCTGCCTTGCTGGGCTTTTTGCCTGCACTGTCAGAAACCTTGTTGGGCGAGACCTTGCAATTGCCCAGCCTGCCCACCTGGTGGTGTGGCGAAGCGGCCGCCCTGCAACAAGCCCTGCCCCGCTTAGGCCAAAGCGTGATCAAACCGACCTACCCGGGCTCGGACATCCATGCCAGCTTTGACCCCCTGCGGGGCAGCGCCTTGGACCAGCGCGAGCGCGATGAATGGGCCGGTCGGATCTTGCGCGAAGGTGGCGACCACACCTTGCAATCGGCCCTGCCCTTGTCGCATTTGCCCACCTGGCAAAGCGGCAACCTGCACCAGCGCATGGCCACGCGCCCCTTTATTTTGCGTGTGTTTGCCCTGAGCGATGGCCCCCAATCTTGGCGCGTGTTGCCCGGTGGCTTGACCCGGCTGGCCCCAGATGACCAAGGCATGGCGTCCATGCAACGCGGTGGCAGCAGCGCCGACACCTGGGTGCTCAGCCACGGCCCGGTGGACCGCACCACTTTGTTGCAAGCCGGTGCGGCTTTGCCCGTGCTGCCCCAGGCCAAGCGCTTGGTGACCAGCCGCGCAGGCTCCAATTTGTTTTGGCTGGGCCGCTACACCGAGCGGGCCGAAAACAGTTTGCGCTTGGTGCGCTTGACGCTGGAGGCTTTGAACGGCGAAGACCGTTTTTGCACCCCCATGCTGCAATGGTTGTCGGAGATGGCGCAACAACACAGCTTGCTGCCCGCTGGCACACCCACGGCCTTGCAAGCGCGGCGCGTGTTTGAACGCTCACTGATCGCCAGCCTGTGCCAACCCGAACATGCGGCCAGCTTGGGTTTTAATTTGCGCTCGATCAAAATCGCCGCCTCTGCGGTGCGCGAGCGCTTGTCGCATGAACAATGGAGTTTGACGGTTCGCGCTGAACGTGAATTCTTTGAACGCGCCCAAGAGTTTGTGCATGCGGGCGAATACTCCAGCGTCGATGCGCTGCGGGTGCTGGAGGCCACCAGTGCCCACCTGGCCGCCATGACCGGCGCACAAACCGACCGCATGACCCGTGACGACGGCTGGCGGCTGCTATCGATTGGCCGCCAAATTGAACGGCTGGGTTTTTTGACCTCGGCACTGACGGCGGGCTTTGAAACCGGATCGGTGCATGAAATGGCAGGCTTTGAGGCCATGATCGCCTTGTTTGACAGCACCATCACCTTCCATGCGCAGTACCAACAACAGCGCGAAGTCCCGGCTTTGCTGGAGTTGCTGGTGCTCGACCGCGAAAACCCCCGCTCGCTCAGCTGGGTGGCGCAAACCCTGCGCGGGCGCTTGTCCAAATTGGCCGGTGCCGCACCCAACGAAAAAGACAGCTTGGCACAACGGGTGATCGACCCCGATACCTGGCGCTTGTCGGATTGGTGGCAAGACGGGCAGCTGCTGCCCGCGTGGTCTGATTTTTTACAAGCTTGCGGACAGTGTGCCTGGCGCTTGTCGGAAGATGTGAGCTTGCGCTACTTCTCGCACACCGAAGAAGCGGGCCGCAGTTTGGGCGCATGATGCAGTTGACCATCGTTCACGAAACCCGCTATGACTACACGCCAGTGGTCGAAACAGCGCACCACATGGCCTGCCTGCAGCCCATTCGCACCGCGCACCAGGCACCGCAGTCGCACCAACTCGACATAGAGCCTGCGCCAGCCCAACAGAACGCGCACCAAGACGTGTTTGGCAACCACCGGGTGTTTTTCAACCTGCTGGCACCGCACGACAGCTTGCGCGTGACCGCCACCAGCACGGTGCAAACCATGCCCGCTGGCACCCTGCGCCCGAGCGCGGCTTGGGAGGTGGTGCGCCAAGCCATGGCTTATGCCTCCGACAAAGCCTATATGGCCGCGAGCGAATTTGTGTTTGCATCGCCCCACATCCAACCCCATGCGGACTTTGCGGCCTATGCCATGCCCAGCTTCACCAAAGGTGCGGACTTGGCGCTGGCGGCGCAAGATTTGATGCAGCGCATGCACCGCGACTTCACCTATGCCAGCCAAAGCACCGAGATCAACACCCCGGCCTTGCAGGCCTTGCACCAGCGCCGGGGCGTGTGCCAAGACTTTGCCCACATCTTCATCGCCTGCTTGCGCAGCCTGGGCCTGCCTGCGCGCTATGTCAGCGGTTACCTGCTGACCCAACCCCCACCGGGCAAACCGCGTTTGATCGGCAGCGATGCCTCGCATGCCTGGGCATCGGTTCATTTGTTGGATGCCCACGGTGAACCCATGGGTTGGTTGGACCTGGACCCGACCAACAACCGCAGTGGCTTGGGCACACCGGGCGAGGACTATGTCACCTTGGCCTGGGGCCGCGACTATGCCGATATTTCACCCATGCGCGGCGTGATCCAAGGCGGCAACAGCCACCAATTGAAAGTGGCCGTCACGGTCATGCCCACGTCGGAGCACCAGGCCAAGCCTCAATAGGTCAGGGTCTTGACCCCGGTGGCCGTGCCCAACAGGCACACATGGGCTTTTTGGTGGGCAAACACACCCACCGTCACCACGCCGGGCCACTGGCTGACGCGGTCTTCAAAACCCAGCGGGTCGTCAATCGCCAAACCGCGCACGTCCAAGATGTGTTGGCCGTTGTCGGTCACCAGGGCTTGGCCGCCATGCATTCGCAAGGTGGCTTGACCACCCATTTGTGCAAAGCGGCGCACCAAGGGGGCTGTGGCCATCGGGATCACCTCCACCGGCAAGGGAAACGCCCCCAAGGTTCGCACCTGTTTGCTCTCGTCGGCGATGCAGACAAAGCGTTGGGCCATGGCGGCGACAATTTTTTCGCGGGTCAGTGCGGCCCCACCGCCTTTGACCATGTAGCCGTGGCCATCGATCTCATCGGCCCCGTCGATGTACACCGACAAGCCCTCCACCTCATGCGCTTGGAGCACGGGGATGCCCAAGGCCTGCAGGCGTTGGGTCGAGGCCTCCGAGCTTGACACCGCCCCAGGAATGGTCTCGCGCACGCTGGCCAAGGCCTCGATGAATTTGTTCACCGTGGAACCCGTGCCCACGCCCAACACCTGGCCGGGCACCACATAAGCCAAAGCCGCACGCCCCACCAGCGTTTTCAATTCATCTTGGCTCAAGGGCGTGGCAGTGGGCTCGGTGCGCATGGGTGAGAATCCTGGCTTTGTATCGAAGTTCGGGATTATCCATGTCACTCTTGCCCTATGCCTTTGCCCGCCCCTTTTTGTTTGCCCTGGATGCAGAGGATGCGCACGACCACACCATGGCCTGGCTGGCCCGCAGCCAAAACACACCCTTGCAATGGGGCTACTGCCAAAGCCGGGTTGACGACCCCGTTGACTTGGCCGGGCTGCGTTTTCCCAATCGCGTGGGCTTGGCCGCCGGGTTGGACAAAAACGCCCGCTGCATCGACGCGTTTGACGCCATGGGTTTTGGCTTTGTCGAGGTCGGTACCGTCACCCCGCTGGGCCAACCTGGCAACCCCAAGCCGCGCATGTTTCGCTTGCCTGATTCACAGGCTTTGATCAATCGCTTGGGTTTCAACAACGATGGATTGGCTGCGTTCTTGGCGAATGTGCAGCGCGCCCGTTGTCGCCAAAGCGGAGCCCCTTCACCGATGTTGCTGGGCCTGAACATTGGCAAGAATGCCAGCACCCCGATCGAGCGGGCGGTGGACGATTACCTCACCTGCCTGGACGGCGTGTACCCCCATGCCGACTATGTGACGGTCAACATCTCCAGCCCCAACACCCAAAATTTGCGCAGCCTGCAAAGCGATGAGGCCTTGGAAGCCTTGATCGGCCAGCTCACCGAGCGGCGTGCTTTATTGGCCCAACGGCATGGCAAGTCCATCCCCTTGTTCATCAAGATCGCGCCCGATTTGGAGGCCGAACAAGTGGCCGTGATCGCCGCCACCCTGCTGCGCCACGCTGGGCCCACGCAAACCAGCAGCGCCACCTGGGGCGTGATTGCCACCAACACCACCATCGACCGTCAAGCGGTGCAAGGCCAGGCGCATGCCAGCGAGGCCGGCGGTTTGTCGGGCCGCCCGGTGCTGGACAAAAGCAATGCGGTGATCCGTCAGTTGCGCGCGCAATTGGGTGCGGGCTTTCCCATCATCGGTGTGGGCGGCATTTTGAGCGGCGCGGATGCGCTGGCCAAAGTCCAAGCCGGGGCCAATGTGGTGCAGATCTACACCGGATTGATTTACCGGGGCCCAGCGCTCATCACCGAAGTGGCACAGGCCTTGAAAAACCCGCGCTGAGGCGATCAGCCGCGCGCTGCGGGGCCCAAGCTGTCGACCACCGCTTCGGCAATCGCCAGCGAACTGGTCAAGCCCGGTGACTCGATGCCAAACAAGTTGACCAAGCCTGGCAAACCATGCTCGCTCGGGCCTTGCAGCACAAAATCAGCAGCCGCTTGGCCAGGCCCTGAAATTTTGGGCCGCATGCCTGCATAGCCGGGTTGCAGCGCCCCATCGGGCAAACCGGGCCAGTAGCGGCGCACCGCGGTATAAAAAGCCGCTTCGTGTTCGGTGGAGACCACCAGGTCATCCGGGTCATCGACCCATTGCACATCGGGTCCGAACTTGGCTTGCCCGCCCATGTCCAGCGTCAGGTGCACGCCCAGGCCCGCCGCTTCGGGCACCGGGTAAATCAGGCGCGAAAAAGGTGCCCGCATCCCCAGGGTGAAGTAATTGCCTTTGGCGTAATACGCGGTGGGCACTTGGGCGACATTCAAACCGCCGAACTGGCGGGCCAATGCAGGGGCCGACAAACCTGCCGCGTTGATCAATTGGTGGGTGAGCAATTCGCTGCCATCGGCCATGCGCAACACCCAGCCCGATGGGTGGGGATGGGCCGCCAGCACCTGGGCGTGGCACACCACCATGCCGCCCGCGTTTTCAAAATCGCCTTGCAAACTGAGCATGAAGGCATGGCTGTCGACAATGCCGGTGCTGGGTGAGTGCAAAGCCGCCACACAAGACAGCGCAGGCTCCATGGCCTTGGCCTGCTCGGCGCTGATCATCACCACATCGCTCACCCCATTGGCATGGGCTTTTTCCAGCAAGGCTTGCAAACCCGGCAGCTGTGACGCATCGGTGGCCACCATCAATTTGCCACAGCGGCGGTGCGGCACACCGCGCTCGGCGGCATACGCATAAAGCATGTCGCGCCCTTGCACGCACCAGCGGGCTTTGAGCGAGCCTTTGGGGTAATAAATGCCCGCGTGGATCACCTCGCTGTTGCGCGAACTCGTGCCCGTGCCAATCGCCGATGCCTGCTCCAGCACCAACCACTGCCGACCCGCTTGGGCCAATGACAGTGCACGCGCCACGGCCAAGCCCACCACACCGGCCCCCACCACCACCCCATCGACTTGGTCCAATTGCAACGTCCTTTGCCCAAAAAGTGGCGCAAAAAAATAGCGCCTCAAAGGGCGCTATTTTGGTCCATACAGGCTTGCAGCCCTGTGGTGGGTTTCAACGCTTTTTGGCAGCGGGGCGGGCCTTGGCGGTGCTGGGCATGGCTTGGGCCATTTGGTTCACATTGGCCTGCAACATTTCGTTGGCTTGGTGAACGGCTTTTTGCACCGAGCTGAGTGCGGTGTTGCCAGCGGCGACAGCGGCTTTCAAAGCCTGCGATGCGGCCTCGGTGCCGGCCGGTGCGTTTTGGGTCAGGTTCTTGACCAAGGCTTCGACGGCGGCTTGGGCTTGCCCGACTTGGCCTTCCACCACTTGACCGAATTGGCCACCGGTTTGTTGGGCGATGTCAAACAACTGGCGGTTGTAGGCAGCGGCTTTTTCGGCCAAAGGCTGGAACATTTGCGCTTGCAGGGCCAACAGCTCTTGGGCATCACGCACCGACATCAGGGTTTCGGTCTGGTGTTGTGCGTCGCTCAAAGCGGCTTTGGCGGCATTCATGTTGAGGGCGATCAATTGCTCCACGCCTTCAAAGGCCTTGGAGGTCAATCCGGCCAGGGTTTCGAGGTTGGCTTTGTTGGCGGCCAGCATTTGCTCAGGGGTCAGGGTCATGGTTTGCTCCGTGGTCATTTAAGTTTCAGTGCATCACATGCTGCGCTGCACAATGACCGAAATTATAGGAATCCAACGCCCAAAAACCGCTGCGCCCGCGCTTTTAGAGGCGACAAACTAAGTGTCTAGCAAACTGGACACCTCCACCTGCAGGCTGACGCAAAGCTTGCAACAAACGGCGGTCAGTAAGAACGCGGCAAGCCCAAGACGTGTTCGGCGATGTAGGACAAAACCATATTGGTCGAGATCGGGGCCACTTGGTACAAGCGGGTCTCGCGGAATTTGCGCTCCACATCGTATTCGGCGGCAAAGCCAAAGCCACCATGGGTTTGCAAACAGGCATTGGCGGCTTCCCAGGATGCATCGGCGGCCAGCAACTTGGCCATATTGGCTTGTGCCCCACAGGGCTGTCCGGCATCGAACAAGCGCGTGCCTTCATAGCGCATCAAGCTTGCGGCCTCGACATTGATGTGGGCGCGTGCAATCGGAAATTGAATGCCTTGGTTTTGGCCAATCGGTCGATCGAACACGCGCCTATCGTTGGCGTAGTTTTTGGCTTTCTCGACAAACCAATGGCCGTCGCCCACGCATTCAGCGGCGATCAGCAAACGCTCGGCATTGAGCCCGTCCAGGATGTACTTCAGGCCCAAGCCCTCTTCGCCAATGCGGTTCTCTACCGGGATTTCCAGGTTGTCGATGAACAACTCATTGGTCTCGTGGTTGACCATGTTGCGAATCGGTTTGGCGATGATGGTTTTGCCCATCTCGGGCCGCACATCGACCAAAAAGACCGACAGGCCTTCGGTTTTTTTCTTCACTTCGGCCAAGGGGGTGGTGCGGGCCAGCAGCAGCATGTAATCCGAGTGCTGGATGCGCGAGGTCCACACCTTTTGCCCATTGACCACATAGCGGTCGCCCTTGCGCACCGCCATGGTTTTGAGTTTGGTGGTGTCCGAACCGGTGGTGGGCTCGGTCACCGCCATGGCTTGCATGCGCAACTCGCCGCTGGCGATCTTGGGCAACAAAGCCTCTTTTTGGGCTTTGGACCCATGGCGCACCACACAACCCATGACATACATTTGTCCGTGGCATGCGCCCGAGTTGCCGCCCGCGCGGTTGATCTCTTCCATGATCACACTGGCCTCGGTCAGGCTCAGGTTGGAGCCGCCGTACTCCTCGGGGATCAGGGCCGACAACCAACCGGCCGCGGCCAGTGCATTGACAAATTTTTCTGGAAAAGCGCGGGCTTCGTCCAGGTCTTGCCAGTAGCGCGAATCAAACTGGTTGACCACGCTGCGCACACCGGCGCGCAGCTCTTCGTAGGGATCGTGTGGGTTCATGGAACAGACCTTATTTGCTGGGGTTGGCGTACATCTGACCGCCATCGACATTCAACACCGTGCCACTCAAATAACCGCTGGCGGGCGAAGCCCCAAACACGGCCAAGTGAGCAATTTCATCGGGTTCGGCCATGCGGCCAAACGGCAGGGCCTGGGTCAATTCCATCCAGCGCTGGGCATCGCCCCACTTTTTCTCGGCCTGTTGTTGCAGCATGGTTTGCATGCGGTCGCTGCGGGTGGGTGAAGGGTTGATGCCAAACACGCGCACCCCCTGGCGCACCGTGCCGCCGCCCAAACCCTGGGTGAATGCGATCAAAGCCGCGTTGGCGGCAGCGCCGCAAATGTATTCATAACGGGGTGCCACACCGGCCATGCCAATGATGTTGCAAATCACGCCGTGTCCGCGCTGCTCCATGCTGGGCAAATACGCGCGGGTGAGGTTGACATAGCTGTAGAGCTTGAGGTCCCAGGCTTCGCGCCAGCGCTGCTCAGAAATGTCGTGCAAGGTGCCGCCCGGAATGGCACCGGCGTTGTTGACCAGCACATCGACCGGACCAACGTCTTGGAACAAACGCTCGGACGAACCCGCTGCGGCCAGATCGGCTTGCACCGACAAAGCCTTCACGCCGCTGCTGTCTTGGATGGCTTGCACCGCCTTGGCCAAATGGCCGCTATCGCGCGAAACCAAAATGGGCACTGCCCCTTCAGCGGCAAAGGCCTGGGCAATCGCCAGACCGATGCCACGCGAGCCGCCGGTGACCAGGACGCGCTGGCCTTTTAATTTCAGATCCATGGGTTTCCTCAATTGGGGGGAGATTCAGGCCGCTGGGGGCGGCACTTGGGCGCGGTACCAAGCCGCGATGTCTTTGCCGGTCATGAAGCACACGCCGGGGGTGGCCAACAACAGGTCCAACATCTTTTCAAAACTTTGGAAGCGGTGCGGCACACCGATCAAATGCGGGTGCAAGCCAATGGCCAGCACGCGGGGGTGTTGTTGCGACTCGCGCTTGAACAATTCCAAGGTGCGGGTCAAGCGCATGAGCATCTCGTCTGAACTGTGGCGCTCCACCGCGTAGATGATGGAGTCGTTGATTTCCAGGTTGTAGGGCATGGACATCAACGGGCCGTGCTGGGTGCGCATCCAATTGGGCACATCGTCGACCACCCAATCAAACACATACTCAATGCCCAGCTTTTTCAAAATGTCGGGGGTTTCGTAGGTTTCGCGCAAACCCGGGCCCAGCCAACCCAAGGTGCGCACACCGGTGAACGACTCCAGCATGTCCAGGCAGGTTTTGATCAGGGCCTCTTCGGACTGCGCTTCATGGTTGATGGCTTTTTGGTGCAGGCCGTGGCCAATGAATTCCCAGCCCGCATCGCGCATGGCCACGGCCGCACGCGGATAGGCCTCGATCACACCCGCATTGAAGCTGGTGGACGCAGGCAAACCCCGGCTTTGGATGGCATCGATGATGCGTGGCAAACCGGCGCGCATGCCGTAGTCGGCCCAGCTGAAGTTGGGCACATCGGGAATGGTCTCTTTGCCATGCGGCGGTGTGATGATCGTGCGCGGCATGCTGGCATCGAACTGCCAGTGCTCCACATTGACCACCAGGTGCACCATGATCGCCCCTTGCGATGGCGGCTGGAGGGCGGGGCCATCGTTGGAGAAGCGATAGGGAATGCGCGGATTAGCCATGGTCGTGCCGGATCAGGTTGAGGATGTCGAGCTTCATGGTTGCAAAGGCCTCGCTGGCGGTCAGGGCCACGCTGCGCGGCCGGGGCAGATCGACCTCGATGCGCTTTTGGATGCGACCAGGCCGGGCCGACATCACATAAATGGTGTCGGAGAGAAAAATCGCCTCGTCAATGTCGTGGGTCACAAAAATGATGGTGGGCTTGAGTTGCTGCCACACCGACAGCAACAGCTCTTGCATGGTCAACCGGGTTTGCGCATCCAAGGCCCCAAAGGGCTCGTCCATCAGCAAGACTTTCGAGCCCAGGGTCAAGATGCGGGCAATGCCCACGCGTTGGCGCATGCCGCCCGACAGTTGCACCGGCAAATGGTTTTTGAAGTCGGACAAGCCCACGATGTGGAGCATTTCGCGGGCACGCTCTTCGTATTGGGCTTTGGGCAAGCCTTGCACCTGGGGGCCAAACACCACGTTGTCCCACACGCTCAACCAGGGAAACAAGGCCGCTTCTTGGAACACCACGCCACGGTCTGGGCCGGGTTGGCTGACCGGCGCGCCCGCCACTTGCAGCAGGCCCGAAGTGGGCTGCTCAAAACCGGCCACCAAATTGAGCAAGGTCGACTTGCCGCAGCCCGAGGGCCCGAGCAAAGCAACGAATTGCCCGGCATGCACATCCAGGTCGATGCCTTCCAAGGCCTTGACCGGCGGGTTGCCTGGATAGGTTTTGCACAATTGTTGAACGCTGATGTTGGACATGGCAGTGAAGGCTCAATAAGGGCTCAATGGCTTTGCAAAATGCGCCAGTTGAGCATGCGTCGCTCGATGGCCACGATCAGGCGATCGCTGATGTAACCCATCATGCCGATGGAGACCATGTCGGCCAACACAATGTCCATGCGGCCCACGTAATAGGCATCCCACAGCACATAGCCCAGGCCGGACTTCACGGCCACCATCTCGGAGACGATCACCGCCGTCCATGAAATGCCCAGGCCAATGCGCAAGCCGGTGAAGATCGACGGCATGGCAGCGGGCAACACCACCCGCCACAACAGTTGTTGGCGGCTCGCGCCCATCATCAAGGCCGCGCGCACCCAGTTGCGCTCGACATCGCGCGCGCCTTGGGTGGTGTTGACCACGATGGCATAAAAGCCGCCCAGAAAAATCAGGAACACAGAGCCAATGTCGCGGATGCCAAACAAGGCGATGGAAAACGGCAACCAGGCGGTGATGGGGATGGGCCGCAGGCTTTGCACCATCGGGTCGACCAGTTGCGAGAACAAACGGCTCCAACCGATGAGCAAGCCCATGGGCACACCGATCAAAGCGGCCAAGGCAAAACCCTGGCTCACCCGCATGGAGGAGTACTGCACATTGGACAACCAAGTCCCCAGGTATGGGTTCAAGCCCATACCGGGGGAGGCAAAGATCCAGTCGTGCCAGCCTTGCAGCACCTTCCAAGGGGTGGGCACGATGCCGGCCATGTCAGGTCGGCTCCCGGCCCATTGCCAAAAGCACAACACGGCCACGGGGATGAGCAAGGCCTTGGCGATCAAGCTGGCCCGGTCCCAGGGATTCCAAGTCGTGTTGCGCATGGTGGCTTACTTGCGCAGTTCGACGGCCATGGCATCGTCGTACAAATCGGCGGCTTCTTTGGCCACGTCTTTTTGCACGATGCCCTGCTTGAAGGCGGCTTCGGCCAAACGCGCCACCTGGTCTTTGTTGAGCACGCCGCCGAGCTTGATGATCTTGGCCGACTCTTTGGTCACGGGCAAAGGCAGACCGGTGTACTTGGAATAGGCATCGGCAAACTGGTCATTGTTTTTGGCCATTTGCTCTTCGGCCTTCAAGTAGGCCCACAGGAAGCGGCGCACCAATTCTTTTTTGGTGTTCATGGCTTCGCCAGAGGCGGCCAACATGCCCAGCTCGGCACCGACGGCGCGCGACTGGCTGTAATCCATCTTGCGGGCAAACACCGCATCGCCTTCGGCCACGGCCTGCGACTCAAAGGGCTCCCACAACACCATGGCATCGATGTCGCCGCGCTTCATGGCCTGCACAAAAGCGGTGCCGCCACCTTGCACGTTGACCGGTGAGAAGCTGTTGTAGGGGATGTTTTTCTCAATCAAGGTCATGGCCCACTGGAACCAAACCGCAGAGCCTGGGGCAATGGCGATTTTTTTGTCCTTGATGTCGGCCCAGTCTTCGATCTTCACGCCTTTGCGCACCACCAGGTACTTGGGCGAGCTGCCCACGCCGGTCAAACCAATCAGGTTTTTGCTACCTTGGGCGGCCACGATGGCCAGATCACCAGGGCCCACGGCCGACACGTCGACCGAGTTGGACAACAAAGCGGTGCGGGCATCGGCGTAGCGCACAAACTCGGCCCGCTTGACCTCGATGTTCATCTTTCTCAGCTCTTCCTCGACCAGCAACATGGGCGAGAGGTGACCGACCTTCACATAACCGATGGTCAGGGTTTCTTTTTGCTTCATGGGGGCGGGGGCAGGTGCCAGCGCCAATGCACTCCAACCGGTCAAGGCGAGCACAACACCAAACAATGCTTTGTAACTTTTCATGGGGTCTCCTGGGTTAACAGCTGGCACAAACCATGGAACAAAAGGGCGCGAGAACCAGCCCGCACTTCGCGCCCACACAACACTTGAAAGGGGACGGCATCACACCACCCCTTGCTCGTGAAACTTTGCAATTTCCGCGCCCGAATAACCGATCTCGGCGAGCACCGCATCGGTGTGTTCGCCCCAACCTGGGGCGCTGGTGCGCACCTCGGCGGGGGTGCGGGCCAAGGTCACCGCTTGGGTGATGTAGTGTTTGCGCCCATGCGGCGTGTCCAAGGCCTCGGTCACCCCCAAGTGCTGGACCTGGGGGTCTTGCATCACCTGGGGCACGGTATAGACCGGCCCGGCGGGCACGCCCACTTGGTTGAGCCCATCGACCCAGTGCTGCACCGTTTGGGTGGAAAAAATGCCATTGAGCAAAGCATTCAAGCGGGGGCGGTGGGCCACCCGCAGCGCTTCGGTGGTGAACTCGGGGTCGGCCAACCACTCGGGCTTGCCCAGCAACTCGCACAGGCGCTTCCAATTGCCTTGGCCAGAAGCGCCCAAATTGAACGGGCCGTCGCTGGCGGTGAACAAGCCCATCGGCGAGCTGGTGGGGTGGTTGTTGCCTTCTTGCACAGGCACATTGCCGTCGTTGATGTAGCGCGCCACTTGGAAGTCCATCATGGCAATTTGCGCGTGCAGCAAAGAGCTGTGCACCCACTGGCCCCGGCCAGAGACTTCGCGCTCGTGCAAGGCCGCCAAAATGCCCAGCGCACAGTACAAACCGGCGCTCAAGTCGGCCACCGCCAAACCCGCGCGGAACGGGCCGCTGTCGGTATCGCCGGTGACGCTCATCAAACCACCCATGCCTTGGATGATTTGGTCAAAGCCTGGGCGCTCGGCATACGGGCCGTCTTGGCCAAAACCCGAAATGCTGGCCAAGATGATGCGGGGGTTGACCCGCGCCAGCGCTTCGTAGCCCAAGCCCAGTTTGTGTTTGACATCGGGCCGCCAGTTCTCCACCAGCACATCGGCCTGGGCCACCAGGCGCATCAAGATGTCCAGCGCACCGGGCTTTTTGAGGTTGAGGGTCAGCGAGCGCTTGTTGCGGTTGAGGTTTTGAAAGTCACCGCCGTCGCGGTTGGCCGCAAACAAAACCTCGTTGGGGTCCACGCCCGCTGGTGGCTCGATGCGGATGACATCGGCACCAAAGTCGGCCAGCACCCGCACGCAGTTGGGACCAGATCGCACGCGCGAGAGGTCCAGCACCTTGAATCGGGCCAGGGCTCGGGGGGCGGCGGTTGGGTTCATGGCGGCTTAAATATATTTATAAACTGATTAAGGTATATTTTTACACGAGTTTTGATATCCTCGCAATGCCCCGCATTTGGACGGACCTGGACACACCCCCATGAAAGTCAGCGAACAAATCCGCTCCCGCCTGGAACTGGCGATCGCCGCCGGAGAATTGCAGCCCGGCGACCCGATCGACGAGGCCGCTTTGGCGCGCCAATACAAAGTCTCACGCACACCAGTGCGCGAAGCCTTGTTGGCCTTGCAAGCGCAAGGCGTGCTCAGCAATTTGCCCCGCAGCGGCATGATCGTGCGCAAAATGGACTTGCAGCAATTGCTCTCGCTGTGGGAGTTGCTGGGCGAACTTGAAGGGGTGGCCGTGCGTTTGGCCTGCGAGCGCATGGACAGCGCCGAGGTGCGCACCTTGAAAAAACTGCACACCGCCTCCAAAAAAGTGGCCGACAAAGACGATGTGGCGGGCTGGCAAGAGGCCAACCTGGGCTTTCACGAACATTTGTACCAATGTGCGCGCAACCCTTTTTTGCGCCAAGAGGTGCTGCGCCTGCGCTCGCGCACCGGCATTTACCGCCGCCATGCCTTTGGGGCTTTGGGGCAAATCGCGGCCTCTTTTGAGCAGCATGCCACCATCGTGGCGGCGATTGAAGCGCGCGATGCCACCTTGGCCACCGAATGCATGCGCGCCCACATGCGGCCCGGGCGAGATGCCAAAAGCCTCAACGACTTCATCATCAGCCTGCCCCAAGCGCTGATGGACCCGGCTTAGCGCCGGGCCAAGCCCTCAGTGCTGCTCGGCCAAGATGCCAAAGCCGGGCAAGGGGTCGCGCAAACCCAAGCGGCGCAAGGCCAACCAGTAAGTGGCCACGTTGACCCCGATCAGGGGTTTGCCAAAGCGCGCTTCCACCGCCGGTGTCATGGCGCTGACAGGCAAATTGGTGCCCACATGCACCAAGGCCTGCACCTCGGGCGTGTCCACCTCGGCGAAACCTTGCATGATTTGGTCGGGCGTGAACTGCGCGACCGAAATCGGTCCGGTCGACTTCAGGCCGTGGCTGCGCAAGACCTCAAAGCCGCAAGCGGTGAAGAACTCGGCAATGATCGCGTCCGCAGGCGGCCAGTAAGGGGTGAGCACACCGATCTTGCGCGGGTTGCCAATCGCCTTCAAGCCTTCGAGCACCGCAATCGATGGCGTGACAAAAGGAATGCCCGCCAGGGCTTGCAGCCGCGCCTCTTCAGTCTGTGCGCGCTGCAAATCACCGCGAAACGAATGGATGGAATGGCCATGCGCCACCGCATGGGGCTCGCAGGGCATGACCAGTGCCAAGGCTTCTTCGAGTTGGCCTTTTTCGGTTTGCAAAGCCTGCTGGTAGGCCTGCATGTCGTCATACGGGCGCGGGGGCAACAACATGCGGCTCACATGGTTGGTCACGCCCGCCGGGCGCATGGCCTCCATCTCGGGTTGCACCACGGTGTTGGTGGCCGGGACGATCACCGCAATCTTGGCGCGGCTGGCCAAGGTGTCAAAACTCATGGCTCACTCCATTTTCAATTTGGCGGCCTTGGCCGCTTCGGACCAAATGGCCATGTCGGCACGCAAGGTATCGGCCAGCTCGCGCGGCGTGCTGCCAATCGGGTCGACCCCAATTTGCTGCAAACGTGCGGCCATGCCGTCGGCGGCCAGGGCTTCTTTGACCGCATCGGCCACCCGCTGCACCACGCTGGCCGGTGTGCCCGCTGGGGCCATCAGCCCATTCCAAGTGACGGTGCGAAAGCCCGGAAAGCCCGACTCGGCGATGGTGGCCACCTGCGGTAATTGGCTGGACCGTTTGTCGCTGGAAACACCGATCAAACGGATATTGCCCCCAGCCAGGTGCGGCACCAGCTCAGAGAAATTGCCAAAGTACATCTGCACATTGCCCGCCAGCAAATCGGTCACCGCTGGGGCCCCACCCTTATAGCTGATGTGGGCCATGTCAATTTGCGCGCGGTTGACAAACAAGGCCGCCGACAAATGCGACACGCTGCCCGAGCCGCCCGATGCGTAGTTGTATTTGCCTGGGTTTTTGCGCGCCAAGGCCACCAGCTCTTGCACACTGTTGGCGGCCACCGATTTGTGCACGCCCATCACAAACGGGTTGCTGCCCACATTGCTGATGGGCACAAAGTCGCGCACCGGGTCGTAATTGGTTTTGTTGATGGCGGGCAAGATGGCCATGACCGGCATGGCCGCCATCAGCAAGGTGTATCCGTCGGGTGCGGCCTTGGCCACAAATTCGGCGGCAATGCCCCCACCCGCCCCCACTTTGTTCTCCACCACCACCGACTGGCCCAGGCTTTGGGTCAAGCGCTCGGCCATGATGCGGGCGATGGAGTCGGTGTTGCCACCCGGCGCAAACGGCACCACGATCTTGACCGGTTTGTTGGGCCAGGCCGGTGTTTGCGCCATGGCACCCAGCGGCAACAGGGCGGCCAAGCCAGCGGCGAGCAGCGTGCGCCGGGCTTGGGTCTTGGCGGGCTGGGCCGCGCTTGGGTGGCGATGAAAAGCTGTCACGTCTGTGCCCCTTCAAAAAAATAAATCAACCGTGAAATGAAATGTGTGCATGGTCTGGTGGCCGCGAACCTCAAGCGAGCGACTGGGCGCGGCGGATGCTGTTGATCATGGACGAGTTGAGCAGGTATTCGCGCGCCTTGACCGGGTCGGCACACACGGTGCGCAACTCGTGCATGCGCTGGGCCCGCAACTGGGGGTCTTTTTCTTCCAAGTTCTTTTTGTTGCGCACCGACAGCTCTTGCACATAGGCCACATTGGCTTGCTGGCGCTGGCGGTTGTAGCGCTCCAGGGCCTCATCGCTCTCCAGGCCTTGGATGACCCGCGAAAGCGCATGGCCCAGGCTGATGGCATCGTGGATACCGCTGTTGAGCCCAAAACCGCCCAAGGGGTTGTTGACGTGGGCGGCATCGCCCGCGAGCAAGACCCGGCCTTGGCGAAACCGCACCGCCACCCGTTGGTGGACGCTGTAAATGCTTTGGTGCACCAAGGGGTAGGTGGTGCTGGCATCGGCACCGGTGATGCGGCGAATGGCTTGTTGGGCATAGGGGCCGGCCAAGGCCACCGCTTCGGGGGTTTCGGTGTCCACCGGCAGGGTCATGCGCCACAGGCCCGGCGGGCCTGCATCGGGCATTTTGAACAAGGCGCTCCACTGAACCGGGTCGCTCATGTAGGCGTTTTCGCGGTAGCCCAAGGTGGCAAAGTCAAAGGTGGTGCTCAGCACGCTGTAGCGCTCGGGCCAGGTGTAACCGGCAAACTCGATCTGGGCCGATTTGCGCACCTGGCTGCGCCCCCCATCGGCGGCAATCAGCCACTGTGTTTTCCATTCCACCCGGCCCTGCGGGCCTTGGGCTTGCACCACCACATGGTCATCCAAGCTTTGCTGGGACTCGAAACGATGGCCAAACACCACGTCGACCAAACCGGTGCGTTGCACGTGTTGCAGCACGATGGGCGTGAGCCGGTGCTGCTCCAAATGCAAGCGGTAGGGGTAAGGTGTGTCGTGGCGCAGCAGGTCCAAATCCCACTCGGCCACCAAGCCCTCTTGCAAATCGCGCGACTGCCAGTAACGCACCGCAATGCCAGCGGCGCGCATTTCATCGGCCACGCCAATGCCGTCGAGCATCTCCAAAGTGGGGGGGTGAAAGGTGCCTGCCCGCAGGTCGATGGTCAAACCCGGTTCGGCCTCGATGACCCGGCTGGCAATGCCTTGCTGCGCCAACACCAGCGCGGTGATCAAACCCACCGGCCCCGCCCCTACGATCAAAACGGGGCTGTCCATGCTCACTGCCATGCATCACACCTGTTGATGGGCACCAGCGGTTTGCCAGCCACCCGATTGTTGATGAGCCCCTGTGCGGGGGCTTTGGCACAAGGATAACGCAGGGTCAACGCCCTCGGCGTGCGGTGCAGGCCATGCCCCCTGCCCGGTCAGGCTTGTCCGCGCAGCGGCACAATGGCGCGCCGACCCCGCTGGCCGACAGCCGCAGCGGTCACCCCGATGTACCCACCCCTGAGCACACCGCCGTATGGAAAATTTTGAAACCCTGCACCTGAGCCAACCCCTGCCACATGTGCTGCAAGTGCAATTGCACCGCCCGCAAGCGCGCAACGCTTTGAACACCCAAATGGGGCGCGATCTGCGCGCCTTGTTTGGGCCCTTGAAATTCACCCCCGGCGATTGGCGCTGCGTGGTCATCACCGGCGAAGGCGACAAAGCCTTTTGCGCGGGCGGTGACTTGAAAGAGCGCCAAGGCATGAGCGACCGCGACTGGCAACTGCAACACGCGATTTTTGAAGAAGCCTATTACGCCGTGCTCGACTGCAGTGTGCCGGTGATCGCTGCGGTCAACGGCGCGGCCTTTGGCGGAGGCTGCGAGCTCGCGCTGATGTGCGACTTCATTTACGCCGCCGATCATGCGCGCTTTGCCCTGCCCGAGGTGGGCCTGGGCATCATCCCCGGTTGCGGGGGCACGCAAACCTTGGCCCGCGCGGTGGGCGAGCGCCGCGCCAAAGAGTTGGTGCTGACCGGCACCCCGTTTGATGCGCACCAAGCCCAGTTGTGGGGCATGGTCAACCAGGTCTGCCCGGCTGGCGAATTGCTCAGCGCCGCATTGGCCTGCGCCCAGCGCATGGCCGACAACGCACCGCTTTCGGTGCGCCAAGCCAAAAAAGCCATCCACCAAGGTTTGCAAGGCGACTTGCAAAGCGGCTTGAATTACGAGGTGGCGGCCTACCTGCCCCTGATCCACACCCAAGACCGGCGCGAGGGCACGCTGGCCTTCAACGAAAAACGCAAACCCCGCTTCACGGGCGCCTGAACTGCCAAGGCGGCATCGGGTTGGCGTCTTGCCACAGCCCCAAGCGGGCTTGGCGCGCTTGCTGCTCGGCATGGTCGTAGCTGGCGCGATCGGCCACGCTTTGGTCACGCGCATAGTGCTTGAAATGCCAAGCCATGCCGCGCTGGATTTGCGCCAGGTTGATGTCCACATCGTTCAACCACAGCTTGCCCACCCAGCGGTCAAAGCGGTCCCGGTGCGTGCTCTCCACCGTCACCTCGTGGCCAAACACCTGATCGCTCAGCGACTGCTTGGACTTTTGCCCATAGGCTTGGTTTTGCTCGGGCGCATCAATGCCCAACAAGCGGATGCGGTGGCGGCGGTGCTGGGCATCGAGCACGGTCACGGTGTCGCCATCGGCCACGCCCACCACTTTGCCGCTCCAGCGCTCGGCCCAGGCCAGGCCGGGCACACAGGCCAGCAGGCCCAGCAAGCCCCAAGCCCAAAGCGGCCACAGCCACCGCCTGCTTTGCATGCCCAGCATATTTACAACTTTGTTTGAATTATTGATATTGTGATTTTTACATGCCGCAAAAACCGACAAGGCTTCCCCCACAATCGGCGTTTTGTT
>JACCDX011333410.1_pt1 | contig 88478 bp, 59 predicted proteins | sample 7449681 | NCBI WGS metagenome assembly JACCDX01 (sample SAMN15323450, study PRJNA562643) | freshwater metagenome | isolation source: river surface water | place: USA:Blue River Watershed | collected 2017-08-18 | reverse complement strand
GGGTTCATGCTCATCTTCACGTTGGCGATGTCCACGCCTGTGTTGTCCGATTTGACGCGCACTTTGACGTTGTAGTCGACCACGCGTTTGACAGGTACCAAGACCTTCATGGGTTAGCTCCAAAGTTGAAAAACAGGGACCATCGGTCAGAGCGCAAAGCTCCAATTGACGTTTACGTAAACGTCAATTCTAGAACAAGTCCGGGATTTTTACGAACGACCGTGCTTTTTTATGATTCTGCCCTCTAGTGTAGAGGGAGACGGCCATCTTTTTCCCGGGGATTGCCCGAACCTTGAGTGGAAGGGGTTCGCAGACCGCTTGGTCGGTTAATTCGGGAAAGTCATGAGGGCGACAGGGCGAAAATGCCCTTACATTTCCAAGCTTATTGCCTCTCACTGGAGTTTTCATGAAGCGTTTTGTCATTTCCACCCTGGCCCTTGCGGGTGCTTTTGCCGCTCAGGCACAAACCGTGCTGACGGCCTCCAGCTGGGTTGGCCCCACACACACCCTGTCGCTGGCTCAAAAAGAATGGTGCGAGACCGTCGAGCAAAAGACCAATGGCAAAGTGAAGTGCAACATCCTGCCACGCGCCCCGACAGCCGCCCCCGGCACCTTTGATGCCGTGAAAAACGGCCTGGTAGACCTCTCCTTCACGGTGCACGGCTACACCCCTGGCCGCTTCCTGTACACCCAGATGGCCGAATTGCCGTTCCTGGGCAACTCTGCCGAATCGCTGTCGATCGCCTTCAACAAGGTGGCCAGCAAGTACCCCCAATTCACGGCCGAACATCAGGGCGTGAAAGTGCTGGCTTTCTTCACCCATGGCCCTGGCATCGTCTTCAACACCAAGCGTGAAATCACCAAAGTGGACGATCTCTCCGGCCTGAAGTTCCGCGTCGGCGGTGGCATGGTCAACGAAATCACCAAGACGCTGAACATGAACGTCACGCTCAAACCGGCACCTGACTCTTATGAGTTGCTGTCCGGCGGCGTGATGGACGGCACCCTGTTCCCGGCAGAGTCCACCGAGTCCTTCCGCATTGACAAGGTCATTCGCCACGCCACCACCTTCCCCGGTGGCCTGTACAACACCAGTTTCGTGTTCATGATGAACCCGGCCAAGTACGACAAGCTCGGCCCGGAAGAAAAGAAAGTCATCGACTCGATGTCCGGTGAATATGTGGCCCGACTTTTCGGCCGTGGCTGGGACAAAGTTGACCGTCGCGCGTTCGGACTGATGCAGGCCAACAACGTGACGGTCACCAAGGCCGATGCCAAGTTCGTGGCGGACGTGAAAGCCAAGACCTCCTCCCTCGAATCCAAGTGGGCGGCCGACGCCGAAGCCAAGGGCCTGAAAGGTGCTGCCAAGGTGCTGGCCGAGTTCCGTTCCGAAATTGCCAAGCTGGAAAAGTAAACTACGGGCTTGACACACGACGGCCTCTTCGTGAGGCCGTTTTTTCTGGCTGGCCAGCCATGAAACCTGAGGATTGGAATTTTGAAAAAACTGCTTGAACATCTGTGCGGACTGCTGTGCGCCGTCGCACTGTTCGCCATCATGACCCTGACCTTCTTCGATGTGGGCGGCCGCAAATTGCTGGATCACTCCATCCCGGGCTCGCTGGAATTGACAGAGTTGCTCATGGTGGTTGTCATCTTCGCCTCTCTGCCGCTGGTCTCCAACCGTGGCGAGCATGTGGTGTTCGACTCGCTGGACAGCGTCTGGCCCGAATGGTTTTTGCGACTGCAAGGCATGCTGGTGCATCTGTTGTGCGCGGCTTGTATGTTGAGCCTGGCCATGCTGATGTGGCGAACCGGTAGCCAGTTCCTGGAAACGGGCGAAACCACGGCTCAGCTGAAAATTCTGAAAGCGCCCTTCATTTACGGCATGAGCTTGCTGTGTGGCATCACTGGCGTGTTGCATCTGGGCTTGATGGTCAAACCCCCTGCAGCCCTGCAGGAAGGCGAGGGAGTCGCACTGTGATTGATGCATTGATTGGCTTTGCGGCCATTTTCGCCCTCGCCCTGTTGCGTGTGCCACTGGCTTTTTCGATGGGTTTGGTCGGCATGGTCGGCATCGGGGTGACCATCAGCTGGCAAGCGGCGTTCGCTGGTGCGGCCCAGGTGGTGTATGAAACCGGTTTCGCCTACACCCTGTCCGTGATCCCCCTGTTTATCCTGATGGGCAATTTCGTGGCCCGCGCTGGCTTGGCCCATGAGCTGTTCCAGGCGGCCTATGCCTTCATCGGCCACTTCCGGGGCGGACTGGCCCATGCCACTGTAGCCGCCTGCGCGGGTTTCGGCGCCATTTGCGGCTCGTCCATCGCCACCGCCGCGACCATGAGCAAGGTCGCCTACCCCTCCATGAAGCGACTGGGTTACAGCGACGAGCTGTCCACCGGCGTGATGGCCGCTGGCGGCACGCTGGGCATCATGATCCCCCCCTCTACCATCATGGTGATCTACGGCATCATCACCGAAACCAACATCGGCAAATTGTTCGCCGCAGGCGTCATACCGGGCGCGCTGACGGCCTCGCTGATGATGCTAGGAATTGTGCTGATGACCCGGCACGACCCCGAGCATGCACCTGCAGGCGAGCGCACCTCCTGGCCCGACCGTTGGCGCGCCCTGCGCGGCATCTGGGGCGTGGCTCTCCTGGTGGTGGTGGTGCTGGGCGGCATCTACGGCGGCCTGTTCACGGCCACGGAAGGCGCAGGCTTTGGTGCTTTCGGCGCATTCCTGTTTGCATTGGCACGCCGTCGTCTGACCTGGCTGTCTCTGTACCAGATCCTGGTGGAATCGGCTCGCACCACGGCCATGCTGTTCACCCTGCTGATCGCAGCGTCCATCTTTGCCAATTTTGTCAACTACACCTCGATGCCGGTCGATCTGAAGGAATGGATCACCCACCTGGGTTTGTCTCCCACCATGATCGTGGTGGCCATGATGGGCATCTACATTCTGTTGGGCACCGTGATGGAAGAGCTGACCATGGTGCTGCTGACCATCCCGCTGTTCTTCCCCATCGTGACCTCGCTGGGTTTTGACCCGGTATGGTTTGGCGTGTTGATCGTGATGATCGTTCAGATTGGCCTGATTTCCCCACCGGTCGGCATGAATCTGTTTGTCCTGAACTCGCTCTTGCCTGGTGTCAGCCTGGGTCAGATTTTCCGAGGCTGCTGGCCTTTCGTCGCCATCATGGTTGGCGTGCTGGGCCTGCTGGTGGCTTTCCCCGGCCTGAGCCTCTGGCTCCCCTCGATGATGGCCTGATCACACCCCCGGCGAGCCGGCCTGGTGGCGCCAGTCCGTTGGGGGCGAAGTGATGGTGACCTGCGCTTGACGCAGCGCCTCCAGCATAGCCACATTGACCGCTGAGCGCACATTCAACTGACCGTTGTCCGGATCGTTGATCCAGAACGCCACGGTGAACTCCAGCCCATCATTGCCCAGCAAGGCCAGATGGGCCGCCGGCGCAGGATCGGCCAGCACGCGCGGACAAGCCAGGGCCGCCTCGCGCAACAGTTTTTGCAAGCGCGGCACATCACTGTCGTAGGACACGGTCACGGTGCAGGCCAGCAGAATTTTGGAGTCGACCAGAGACAGGTTCTCAACACGCTGTGTGATCAAGGCCTCATTGGGCACAATGGCTTCACGGCCATTGGATGCGCGGATCTGGGTGTAGCGGGTCTTGATGTCGGTGATTTTGCCTTCAAAGCCATCGATCTTGACGTGGTCACCGATGCGCAAAGAGCGCTCGATCAGGATGACAAAGCCACTGACGTAGTTGGCCGCGAGTTTCTGCAAGCCAAAACCCAGGCCCACCCCAAAAGCACCGCCCAGCACAGACAGGGCTGTCAGGTCCACCCCAACAGCAGACAACACGAACAGCAAGCCCAGGAACAACAGCAATGCACGCAGGGCATTGGCCGCAACCTTGCGCATCGACAAATCCTGAACCGCCTGCACCAGCAGTTTGTGCTCGATCGTGGCAGACAGCCACAGGGCCAGCACCAGCACCAGCAGAGAAGACAGCACGCCCTCCAGCACGGTGCGCAAATCCAGATGGGTCTTGCCAAACGACAGATGGATGGCTTCCAGCTCGGCCAGCACCACCGGCAAACCGCCAGTGATCCAAAGCACCGCAATCACCCAGGCTATCCAGGAAAAACCGCGTTCGATCAAACGCACACCATGCGAGGTAGGAAACACCGCCGCCATCACTCGCGCCATCAGGCGAATGGCGGCCAGCGACAACAGGATCGGCATGGCCACCTTCAGCACCGAAGCGCCGGCATGGTGCTGCAACCAGGCTTGCTTGGCGCCATAGGCCAGCACCAGTGACAGCAAAGGGAACATCAAGCCATCAAGTGTGGAGCGCCCAAACCAGACGGAGTCCGCGCGCGCGCCCTGCCCAAGCCGACGAGAGGCCATCCAGGCAACCGACAATGCCAGCAGCAGCAAGCCCAACTCGGGCAAGACACCCGGACTGCGCAGGTCTTGCAGCAATTGCATCAATTCGGTCATGCTTACAAGTCCGCCAGGGCGCGCAGATGCGCTTCGACGCTGCGTGACAGCGCGCTGAGGTTGTAGCCGCCCTCAAGGCAAGAAACGATGCGACCCCCGCAATGTTTTTTGGCCACCTCACGGATGCGCCAGGTGATCCAGCTGTAATCGGCCTCGGTCAACCCCAGTTGCCCCATCTCATCTTCGCGGTGCGCGTCGAAGCCAGCGCTGATCAGTATCAGCTCGGGACGATGGGCTTCCAATCGCGGAATCCAGAAGGTTTCCACGACTTCACGAATCTCCATGCCTCGGGTGTAGGCGGGCACCGGCACATTCACCATGTTGGGCGCCGGGTTCTCCGCACCGTTGTAGGGGTAGAACGGGTGCTGGAAAAAACTGACCATCAGCACACGGTCATCGCCAGCCAGAATGTCTTCCGTACCGTTGCCGTGGTGCACATCAAAATCCACCACCGCCACACGGCTCAGACCATGGCGGTCCAAGGCATGTTTGGCCGCGATGGCCACATTGTTGAAAAAACAAAAACCCATGGCCTGGTGCCGTGTGGCATGGTGCCCCGGCGGGCGTGTGGCGCAAAACGCATTTTCAAGCTCGCCGTCAATGACCGCGTCGGTCGCGGCGATGGCCGCGCCCGCAGAATGCAGTGCGGCCTCCCAGGTGTGCAAATTCAGCGAGGTGTCGGGGTCCACCTGCAAATGCTCAGGGCCACCGGCCATCATGTCTTCGCGCAAGCGGTCGCTCAAGCCCCGCAATGCGGCAACGTGCATGCGGTCATGCGCGAGTTCGATGTCGCTGACAGCCGCCGGCGCTGCCTCCATGGGCGTCAGCCCCATGCTGACACCTGAAATCAGCAGCCGATCCTGGATGGCGTCCAGCCGCTGCGGACACTCGGGATGTCCTTGGCCCATGTCGTGCATCCAGCACGTCGGATGTGTGTAATAGCCAGTCCTGCTCATGCGGTCAGCTTACCATGGGCGCCTTCGGGATTTGCATACACTTGCATACAGACTGATGGGAATCAATGTGAGACTGGCATTTCGTAAAAACCTGGGCATGTGGCTGTTGACAGCATGCGTCACTGCTGGCGGTCTGGCCTGCTGGATGCCTGCCGCCATGGCGGCAGGAAAAACCGCATCGGCATCGCCTCGCCAGCCTAAAACACCCACGGGGCCACCCTTTGGACAACGTGCCGACGCGATGGCTCTGGCCGACACCCTGGCCCAACGGCATGCCTTGCCTGTCACCTGGGTTCGCCAGCAATTGAGCCAGGCGCGTGACATCGCTGTCATCCCCAGATTGGTGATGCCCCCAGCTGTCGGCGTGCCCAAGAACTGGGCTGTCTATCGCGATCGCTTTGTGGAGCCACGGCGCATTGAAGCGGGCCTGGCGTTCTGGGATACACATCGCACGGCACTGGCACGTGCAGAAGCACAATTCGGTGTTCCCGCAGAAATGATTGTGGGCATCATTGGCGTTGAAACCTATTTCGGACGGCACATGGGCCATTACCGCGCCATCGATGCACTGACCACGCTGAGCCTGAACTTCCCCAAGGAACATCCACGGGCCACCGAACGCGAGAAATTTTTTCAAGACGAGCTGGGCCATCTGCTGGTCCATATGCGCAAATCCCCCAAGACCCGTTTCACCGGCAGCTACGCCGGTGCCATGGGCTGGCCCCAATTCATGCCCTCCAGCTGGGCGCGCTTCGCGCTGGACTTTGATGGTGACGGTCGCATCGACTTGATCAACAGCCCGGTGGATGCCATCGGTTCGGTCGCGCGTTATTTTCAGGCGTTTGGCTGGAAAACAGGCATGCCTACGCACTACCCCGTGAACCTGGACAGTCCGAATTTGCAAAAGGAGACACTGCTCGCACCAGATATCCTGCCCAGCTTCAGCCCGCTGCGGTTTCAAGAACTGGGCGCACAAATCGGCCCGGAAGCCCAGTTGCATAGCGGACAACTCGCGCTGGTGGAACTTCAAAACGGCGACCAGGCGCCCAGTTATGTGGCGGGCACTGAAAATTTTTATGTCGTGACGCGCTACAACTGGAGTAGCTATTACGCGATGGCGGTGATTGAGTTGGGGCAGGCGGTGAAGGCGGCGAGGCCCTAACGACGCCGTGATGGCGCTTTGCAGGCTCGCAGATTAGAGGACCAGACTCTGCTTGATCCGCATCAAGACGACTGAGCGTTTGTCAATATACGCTGTACAGTTGATTTGATCACAAGCGGCAGGTGAGTGCCCGGGGTAATTTATGTTGAGAAATTTTTATTTGAAAATAATGGTGTTTGTATTGACTTTGCTAACTGCCTGTCAGGATGCTAAGCCAAGTCATGTGGTCTTAGAGGGAATCGCGCGCACTGGTACGGAGCCAATGCTGATGCTTAACAACGAGCTTGAGCCGATTGGTGATCCAGCCTATGTTCATCAGAAGCGGGATTTATACAACTGCGATGGCATGGTGGCTCCGTGGTTTCAAAAACTCTTGGTAGCCGAGCTTAATTATTTGGCTGAGAAAGAAAAACTTCAGGCCCTCAAGGCCCATAGCTGCCTGCTGATCATTGACAAAGACTTGGGTCCCAAAGAAGGGCGTTTCAGTGTTCACTTTTACCAAGATGAACATGAACTCAAAGAATGTGCCATCAACCACCGCTGCAAAATAGCGCGCAATGTGAGCTTGGTACTAAAAAATCAGTTGGTATATCGTTCGTATTTCTTGTCGGATTTCAAACGTGAAAAGTATTTCCAACATTGCATCACGCCGAAAGATATGTGGTTAGCTAACACGACTTGCTACGTGATTCCTTAATGAATACTGCAATATCACAAGCTGTAACGGGAAAATTACCGAGATTCGCAATTCAGGTGCGGCTTGAATTTTCGGGGCTGCTCACTTTCCATCAATCGGATTGATATATCGCAACCCCGACGCGACCCGCTCTGATTTATCTCAAACACAAGGGGCCGCACGTGTCGCATCATCCACGTATCACCACAAAGGATATGTCATGAAACTCTTGCAAGATCTGCTCTTCACCGACTATGGACTCATGAGCCTGATCGGGATTATTTTCATGCTGGGTATGATGGTATTTTTTCTACGTCTGTTCCTGCTCGGCGACGGCAAGTGATCGCAAGCACCGCTTGATCATCCGTGACTGCTCCAGTCACCTCTAGTTGGCTGAGTAGGACTAGCGTCCTGCGCTCATAAGCAAACTGTCTTTGAGCTTGCGCATATTCTCCTGCAATGGCTTGAATGGCCCATATTTGTGTTGGTCTGGGGCCGCGCCATCCACATAAGGTGGGAATGCCGCATCCACGGGCTTGTTCCATCGCGCCGGAAAATCTCTCTCAGTGTGCGCTTTGACCGGCCGGGAATGACTCAACATGTAACTGGCCACATCGTAGGCTTCGTCATCAGTCAGTTGTGGCTGGCCATGGGCAGCTCCCAGAGGCATGTTGGTTTTGATAAAGGCAGAGGCGAACAGCAAACGATTCATACCTGCACCACTGTTGAAGGAATCCTTACCCCATAGTGCAGGAAATGTGTAGCCAGTCGCCGTACCCGGCGGACCTGCGCGTACTCCCTCTCCATTGGCACCGTGACAGCTTGAACACTTCTCCTGATACACCTTTGCACCAGCTTGCTGGTCCGAACGGCGATCCGGCGCTTTGAACATCGGCAATCCTTGTCCCTCAACCTTTCCTCCAGTTGGAACATCCTTGGACAAGAAATGCATGTAACTCATAAATGCCTTCATTTCGCGACTGTCCAGCGGAATGGGTTTCCCGGCCATGCTGCGCTCCATGCATCCATTGATCCGCTCTTCGACAGTGCTTACTTCATCTTCGCGAGCTCGGTATTGCGGGAATGCTGCATGAACACCGATCCATGGCATCGCAAACTTCTTTGTACCTGAGGCCTGATGGCACGATGAGCAAGCAAGATTGTTTCCGGCATATCGCATCTTGGTGCTCTTGGCCTCCGGACCGATATGCGCAAAAGTACGATCTGTCAGTTCTTTTCCGTATTTCACCAACTTTCCATAATGATCATCTGGCAGCTTCGAGACGTCATAGGCATCAGTTGGTTTAATTTGAAATTCAGCACTTGCTGGTGTTTGTGCAAGCGCCCCACCCCCCAGAAATAAAAGTGCGGTGGCGACGTAACGACTGATCATGATCCATCCTTTTATATTAGTCCCTGCTAATATATATTTGTTGCGCTGACATGTGGTTGAGCCATGTCAATAGACGCAGCGTCAGTGGTTAAATCGCAAGTCCATAGAACCAAACGGCCAGTGCTCAAACAAGATCGTTTGCAATTCGAGTCCGTCCATTCAGTCGGGTTTCTGGGCGCTCAATACGGCATCTGAAAACACACTGTGTCCATGCATTCAAGGACACAGAAATGAGCCAGAAATTCGCCCCCACAGACCTCGCCCAGTTCACGGGCACTGAGCGCAAGAGCAAAAGGGTATAGCCCAAGCAGTCAATCCATATTCAATTAATTTTTTCCGAATGAACTCAACCAAGGATCTGAATGCCTTGGGTTCCTTATGAAGCCCTCATCCGTCAAGCAGTTGAGAAATGCCACAAGATCATTGACCTCTTGTGGTGACACTTCAAAACCAGCAATCAACGAACTTCGCATGGGACTGGGCCCCTTCCCATTCTTGGCGGCGCGTCCCGCGATTGCATAGTGTTCTCGAATGACAGCCTCCAGCGTGGGTACCCGATGCACCGGGTCAGGGCCGACTCGCCATCATGGGCAACAGCATGCTGAGTACCCGCGGACGTAGCAGTCAGGGGGGCACACAGGTGTTATTGGGAGACCAAATTGAATTACGGGATGCCACCTCGATTGACGCCACTGGCGTTACCGGTGGTGGCCAGGTGTTCGTGGGGGGCGGCTGGCAGGGAGCGGCTGTCCCGTCCTGGAAAGGTGCCGAAGAAGGGGCCGCCATTCAGGCACCAGCCACTATCGTCACCATGGCCAGCGGGGTCAGCATTGACGCCAGCGCCACACAGAAAGGCGATGGCGGCAAGGTGGTGCTTTGGAGCGATGTAGGCAACTCAGCCTCCATGACAAGCGCTCATGGCCACATCAATGCCAGCGGCGGACCGGCGGGTGGTGACGGCGGCCACGTTGAGACTTCCGGGCATACGCTGAACACCGACGGTATTGCTGTACGCGCTGGATCGAGTGGTGGGAAAAATGGCTTGTGGCTTTTGGATCCAAGCTATTCAACGATCAATGCATCGGCTGTCACCGATTTCCTGACTGCTTTGAACGGAGGTACTGACGTTCTCAATGAGGCGACAAACATCGCCTGGTCGGACAGCGTCAATCTGCTCAAAAATGCCGGGGGCAGTGCAACGCTCACTTTGAGAGCGGGCAGCAATCTCACTATCGGCAACTCGATCAGTATCTCAAGCACATCAGGCGCGCTGAATCTGGTCCTTTGGAGCGGTTACGCGAGCGCCGGCGCTAGGGGTTGGATCTCCATTGGCTCTGCAAGCATCAGCACCAATGGTGGTCATGTTTGGGCAGGCGGCAGTGCTTCAAATGAAGCAACGACAACATGGAACGGACTGACAGTCGGTGTCGGGCATGCAACTGCGTTTTCTGGCAGCACGGTTGGTCTTAAATTAAACGATACCTCCATCAATACCGACGGCGGAGACATTTTTCTCAAAGGTCGATCGTATCCAGGTACAACTGGTGTCAGCATGGGCATTCAAGCGAATAACACCACGCTGAATTCGGGCAGCGGCAATTTGACTCTTACAGCCGTGATGAATAAAGCCGCGGCCAGCAGCGGTTCCGCCGGCTTGAGTCTAGAGGGTACAAGCAATATATTGGGCACTGGAGACTTGAAATTTGATGTTCTCACCACGGGAACGACCTTTCCCTCTGTAAAAACAAACGGTACCTTGGCTCTCAACCGAGGTACAGGGAATGTGACTTTGAGTGTGGACAATTTTTCAACGACCACATACAACATCACGACAACAGGCATTTTGACGGTCGAACCCTCTACAACCACGACCAGCTTCGTCAATCCATTCAGCTTAAGCAGCATTACCCTCGGGAGTACGCTCTCTGGTCTGACTATCGGTAAGCCGGGAAATACTGCGTCTATCACGATCGATACGGCCACCAGCGTGGCAGGACCGATGACCATGTATGGTGGAGACATCACCATCAGCAACAACATCACCGAAACCAGTGCCACCCCCAGCACACTGACCCTGAAGGCGACGGGAAACATCAGCCTGAGCGCGAATAAGAACATCAGTTCAAGCAACAATAAACTGAACGTTGTCCTCTGGTCAGACAGCGATAGCAGTGGCCAAGGTTATATTGGACTGGGTCTCAACAGTTCAATTAAAACCAATGGCGGGGATATCGTCATGGGAGGCGGCACAGACTCCGGCGGTTTGCCAAGTGGAAATGCGCAAGGCGGGGCAAGCAATGGCATTTTTCTGAACACGGCAACTGTTGATACCACAGCGACTGGGGCAACTGCGGGTGATATTTCGATGGCAGGCGCAAGCTCAACCGCAACAGGCATTCAGATCACCAATAGCCAGATTTACGCCCATAATTTGACAATTCAAGGCACAGCTGCAGCGTCAGGGTCAATCTATGGCGTGGCCTTCAATTCGAGCAATCCCGATGACACACATGTGCAGGCCTATGGGGATCTGGTGATCACTGCTGCCAATTCAGGCACAAACTCCTCATTGCGCACGGGCGTGAATCCAAGAATTTATGCTGACGGCAACTTCACGCTCAACTCAACTGGAACACTTTCCTACACGTCTGAGCAAACTGATCTTGAGATCCAGACAGGCAAAACATTAACCCTGAACATCACTGGCACAGGAACATTCCAGACGCGGATTGGCGGCGCAGGATCAATCAACAAGACAGGCACAGGAACACTCACCTTGTCCGGTGCCAACGTCTATACCGGAGCGACAACTGTCAGCAACGGCATTTTGCAATTAGGCCATGCGCAATCGCTGGGGACATTGGCAACGGGCACATCTTCGGTGACAGTGAACTCTGGTGGCGCATTAAATCTCAACGGATTGGCTGTGACACGTGCAGCGGACCTCATGATCACCGGCACCGGTACCAATGGCGCGTTGATCAACAACTCAGCTACTGCGGCAAGTTATTCAGGCTTGATCAGCCTTGGTGGCGATGCAACCATTTCAGCGTATGGAGGAAATTTGACGCTGAGTCACACTGGGATCGTGACAGGAGACTATGCGCTGACTTTGAATGCGCAATCAGGTAAAACAGGCACCCTTGCAAGCATCGTTGGAACAAATACGGGATCACTCACAAAATCTGGCGCAGGCACCTGGACGCTCTCAGGGGTCAACACTTATACCGGAGCCACAACGATCTCTGCTGGCACGTTGGCTTTGGACAGTACCGGCACCATCGCCACCAGCTCGGGTGTCGCCAACAGCGGCAGTCTGTCTATCGTGGCGGCAAAGACCATCGACTCGATGACTGGCAACGGCACCACCAGCCTCGGCAGTTACACGCTCACCATTGGCGATGCCAGCAACACCTCAGCCACCTACGGCGGCATCATCAGCGGCACAGGCGGCATCACCAAAGCAGGTACGGGTACGTTAACGCTGTCTGGTGTCAACACCTACACCGGCGCCACCACCGTGAATGCCGGGGTTCTTGCCATCGCTGGCAACTTGGCCAACAACGCCAATGCAGCCATCACAATCAATAACGGGGGAACACTGAGGTTTGATGATAGCGATATTTTTGGTAATCACTTAACCAACGTCGTAACGCCTATCACCATCTATTCAGGCGGTCTGCTGACCAACAGTGGCGCTTTTTTCAGCCGTCTCGGTCCGCTCACGCTCAGTGGCGGCACACTATCCTCGGTCGATGGTCTGACCGTCTACGGATTTGCCAGTCCCTTTGCCTGGTCGATTGCCGCAGGACTCACTGCCAATGGCAGCAGCCAATCCACCATTTCTGGCACTGGCCATGTGCAACTTGGCTCTCTGAACGCAGGCGGTGGTGGCTCAAACAGCGCCACATTCACCGTGAATGACGGTGCAGCAGCAGTCGATCTCGAGGTATCGGCATCTCTCTCTAACAGCGGCAACAGCACTGCCACTTCAGCGGCCTACGGCGGATGGGGGGCAACAGTTCCAAGCGCCTTCACAAAGGCGGGAACGGGAACACTTTTATTCTCGGGCGTCAACCTGTATGGGGGCACAACCACAATCAACGCCGGAACACTTGCAGTATCTGCCTCCACAGGGACAAATTCGACGTACTCTGCCTATGGTGGACTTGCGAGTCCAAGCAGTGCAACGACTGTGAGCTCGGGCGCGACACTGGATCTTCGCAACGCCACAATCACCAAGACCACCGGGACTATCACGCTCAACGGCAGTACCTTGATGACCAGCACCGGCACCAGCAGCTTATCCGGTTCGGTGGTGCTCAGCGGCACCGCCAACAGCACCATCGATGTCAGCGGGACGAAGCTCACCTTGTCAGGAGTGGTGTCAGGGAGCTATGGTTTGAGCAAAACCGGTACGGGCACGCTGACTTTGTCTGGTCTCAATACATACACCGGTGCAACAACCATCTCTGCGGGTACTTTGACGCTGGACAGTACCGGCACCATTGCTACTAGCTCAGGCGTTGCTAACAGCGGCAACCTGTCCATCGATGCTGACAAGACCATTGACTCGATGACGGGTACAGGCACCACCGATCTGGGCAGCTCGATCTTGACGATTGGCGACGCCAGCAATACCTCCGCCACCTATGGCGGCATCATCAGCGGTACGGGCGGTATCACCAAAGCAGGCACAGGTACGTTGACGCTCTCGGGCAACAACACCTACTCAGGTGTCACCACTGTCAGCGCAGGCACGCTCAAAGCCGACCATAACAATGCATTGGGAACCACGACTGACAACACAGTGGTTGCCAGTGGTGCAACTTTGGCAGTCTCTGATGGTGTGGATATCGCTGAACCATTGCAGATGTCCGGAACTGGGGTAAGCAGTCTTGGCGCACTGAACTTGCTAGGCACCACCACCTACAGCGGCGCAATTACCTTGGCAGCCACCAGTACCATCAAAGGTGGAACGGGTACCCAGACCTTGTCTGGAAATGTGAACGGTGGATTCGGCTTGACGGTGACATCATCAGGCAGCTGGGTACAGAGTGGTGCGCTCGGCAATTCAACAGCGTTGAGCACGGTCTCCTTGAGATCATCAGGCGCAGCGAGTGTCGACAGTATCACCGCAACAGGAACCATCGATATCGCAACGCTCAGTGGCAATCTGACTCTCAACAATGCCATCAGCACTACAAGTACCAGCAGCAGCGCAATCGTTTTGAATGCGGCCAAAGACACCAATGCACTCACTTCAACCGGTGGCGACATCATCGTCAACAGCGGAAGTCTCAGCGTTGGCGCTGGCGGACGCGCAACGGTTTACTCTGGCAGCTTGTCCGGCAGCACCGGACTGACCAGCTTGATCGGCTCAGGCAGCGGCCGTTTCCGCTATGGCAGTGATGAAACCATTTCCAACTACACCACAGCGTTGGCTGCGGGGTTGAATGCCGTCTTTCGAGAGCAGCCCACGGCAAGCACCAGCTCTTTGGTGTTAGGCATGACCTACGGCGATGCACTGCCAACCATCACGGGGACTGGCACGGTCAACGGAGATGCCACCAATTACAGCATCACAGCACGCGTCAATTCCACATCAGGAAACATCAAGGCCAGTGGTACGCCCTACACCATCACAGAGAGTTTGACAGGCTTGGGCTACCTGGTGAACAGCAGTGGTACTGCAAGCACAGGCACGCTGACGGTCACCCCCAAAGCACTCAGCACCACTGGATTGAGCGTTCCAGCCAGCAAGATTTACAACGGCACCACTTCTGCCACTGTCTCTGGTACAGCGGGGTTGCTGAGCGCCGAGGCTGTTGGTAGCGGCACCAACACAGACGGGACGCGCTATACCGGTGATACCGTGAGCATCACGGGCACAGCTGTTGGCACCTACAACAGCAAAGATGTGGTCAGTGCCAACACGGTCACCTTCAGCGGCTTGAGCTTGACAGGCACCGATGCAGGGAACTACAGCCTCACAGCTCATTCACCCGCAGCCGCCACCATCACGGCCAAGGCTTTGACCATCAGTGGATTGAGCAGTCCTGACAAAGTTTATGACGGGACAACATCAGCCGTGGTCAGCGGTTCAGCGTCATTTCAAACGGCTATCGCTGCAGGCACCGGCACAAGCAGCGATGGCAAGGCCTACACTGGCGACAGCATCACCCTGAGTGGCACCGTTGCCGCCAACTTCAACAGCAAAGATGTTGTCAGCGCCAACCAGGTTGCATTCACGGGTCTGAGCCTGACAGGTGCAAGCGCGAGCAATTACACGTTGACGCCCCATGCCGCGAACACCACTGCACGGATCACACCAGCTCCCCTGACCGTGACAGTCAATGACGATGCCAAATTTATCGTTGAAACAGACAGACCCGGCTTCAATGGCGTGAGCTACAGCGGATTCGTCAACGGTGAAACTTCATCAGCATTGGGAGGTACCGCCACCATCACGCGCAGCAATGCCAGTACCAACACAAGCGGTACCTATACCGGCGTATTGGGAGCTACAGGTTTAGCTTCGAGCAATTACACCATCACATACCTCCCAGGAAGTTTCACGATCACGCCGGCCAATCAGTTATTGGTCAGCGTGACAAACGCAAACACGACCTATGGAACGTCTGCGCAATACGCCATCAACAGCGTCAAGTATTACAACGACCCGACCAATGACGGCATCGATAACGGGACGGTTTACATCTTGGGCAGTGGTGGCGTTGCGGGATCGAGTGTTTCCATCAACAGCAGCAATCTGGTCAGCATCAATGATGGTGCTGGAGGTACGGCCACATTCACCCTGGCTCCCAGCTCAGGCACCTTCAGTCAAGCGAACAAGCTGTCAGTTGGCAGCTACCAGTTGGGTTTATCAGGTGCTGCGACATCCAACAGCGCAAACTTCAGCAACACGATCACGGTCACTGGGTCTCATCAAGTCAGCACCAAAGGGATCACGGCGTCAGCATCAAACGTGTCCAAAGCGTATGACAGCACGACCAGCATGACAGGTGTTTCTTTAAATTTGTCCGGCCTCGAAACCAACGATGTGGTCGCTGTTGATGGCGCTGGAACCTTTGCCAACAAGAATGCTGGTACAGGCTTGAATTACACCATCTCCAGCCTGACGCTTTCTGGAGCAGATGCCAGCAACTATCATCTCACTGGCGGTAGCAGCTTCAATGGCAGCAACGGTGTGATCACTGCCGTACCTCTCACCATCACAGCCAACAACGCCAGTAAAACCTATGACGGCATCGCTTTCAGCGGTGGCAACGGTGTGAGCTACAGCGGCTTTGTGGGCGGTGAATCTGTCAGTGCGCTCAGCGGCAGCCTCAGCTACGGCGGCACCTCGCAAGGCGCGACCAACGCAGGCACGGGTTACACCATCGTCCCCTCTGGCTTGAGCAGCAGCAACTACGCCATCACCTACGCTGATGGCGCGCTGACCATCGACCCGGCAACTGTCGTGGTGACAACAATCACAGGGGCCCTACAGGGGACGGTCACCAAGGTATACGACGGCACCCATACTGCAACACTCTCCAGTGCCAACTATGCTTTAGCAGGTTGGGTTGGATCAGACGGTGCCACCGTGACAAAAACCAGTGGCTCCTATGACACTGCTTCCGCTGGAAGCGGCAAGACTGTGACCGTATCGTTGAGCAATGCCGACTATGCTGCCACAGGCAGCACCAATTTGAGCAACTACGCCCTGCCCTCAAGCATCAGCGGTGCGGTGGGGACCATCACCCCCGCAGCGCTGACCGTGACCGCCAGCAACGCCAGCAAAACCTATGATGGCCTGGCCTTCAGCGGTGGCAACGGTGTGAGCTACAGCGGTTTTGTGGGCAGTGAATCTGCCAGTGCGCTCAGCGGCAGCCTCAGCTACGGCGGTACCTCGCAAGGTGCGACCAATGCAGGCACGGGTTACACCATCATTCCCTCTGGCCTGAGCAGCAGCAACTACGCCATCACCTACACCAACGGAACGCTGGACATTGCCAAAGCCAATGCCACAGTCACAGCCAACAGTTCGACATCCACCTACAACGGCGCCAACCAAACTGTGAGTGGCTTCACCGCCAGCGGATTGGTCGGCAGCGAAACCACCGCTGTCTTGACCGGCGTCAGCGCATCACGTACCGAGAAGAACGCAGGCACTTATGCCGTCACCGCCAGTGGCACAGACAGCAACTACAACCTGACTTTTGTGGATGGCACGATGACCATCAACCCCGCAGCGCTGACCGTGACCGCCAGCAACGCCAGCAAAACCTATGATGGCCTGGCCTTCAGCGGTGGCAATGGTGTGAGCTACAGCGGCTTTGTGGGCAGTGAATCTGCCAGTGCGCTCAGCGGCAGCCTCAGCTACGGCGGTACCTCGCAAGGTGCGACCAATGCAGGCACGGGTTACACCATCGTTCCCTCTGGCCTGAGCAGCAGCAACTACGCCATCACCTACGCTAACGGGGCGTTGACCATCAACCCCGCAGCGCTGACTGTGACCGCCAGCAACGCCAGCAAAACCTATGACGGCACTGCCTTCAGCGGTGGCAACGGTGTGAGCTACAGCGGTTTTGTGGGAAGTGAGTCTGCCAGCGTACTCAGCGGCAGCCTCAGCTACGGCGGCACCTCGCAAGGCGCGACCAATGCAGGATCGGGTTACACCATCGTCCCCTCTGGCCTGAGCAGCAGCAACTACGCCATCACCTACGTTGAGGGCGCGTTGACCATTAACCCAGCAGTGGTTGCGACAACAACGACACCCGCAGTGCCATTGAAGACTTCTGACATCACCAATCCTGCCACGACCTCTCCCACAAATCACATATTGACCGTCAAGCCAGTTGTGGCTGCCCCTGTGCAGAGCAGTTCCTCGGCGCCTATCAGCACCAATAGTTCAGGCGTCACGATTGACGTACATAACTCAGGCCTTCAGGTCACAACGATGATGGTGGCTGTATCCGTCCCCAAAGGAACATCCACGACTGGCACGGGCTTCACTTTCGAGATGCCAGAAGCCGTGAAGTCTATGGCAACAGGGAATACCTCTCTGGAAATAACCCAAGACAATGGCGCCCCTATTCCCGCCTGGTTGAAATTCAATCAAGGCAAGATGCAATTTGAGGCGACTTCTGTCCCCGATAGTTCCTTGCCGATTCAATTGCAGATCAACATCGCGGGCCAACGTATGCAGGTTGTGATCTCTGAACGGACCGAGTAAGTTACAAACTTGAACTCTCCCTGGCGTTTATGATGCGCAGCAAAAAATGTCGACGGCCAAAGCTATCAGCTTCGACCCTCAATAACCGAGAGTTTGTCACATGGATATGCCCGCCACCGCTGCAGCTTTGAGCCCCGAGCAGACCGCACAGATTCTGCCCTACCCCCGGCTCGCACAAAGCATCCGCGCCTTGCTGATGGACTCTGGGGTCAGTGTGCCCGCACGACTGGTGCAACCTCTTGCCAGTGGTGGCAGCCTGTTTGTCATGCCTGCCGCAGACGACCAAGTGGCCATCACCAAACTGATCACCTTCGTGGCCGACAACGCACAGCGCAATCTGCCCGCCATCCAGGGCGACGTGGTGGTGTTTGACGCGCGCGATGGCCGACGTCTGCAGATTCTGCATGGCCCCACGGTCACCGCGCACCGCACGGCGGCAGTTTCGCTGCTGGCCGCCATGGAACTGGCGCCCAATCCTCATGGACGCATGCTGATTGTGGGCGCAGGTGTGCAGGGCCGCTCACACCTGGAAGCCTTCGTGCATGGCTTGAACGTGCGCGAAGTCCTCATTGCTTCGCGCACCCGCAGCAGCGCCGATGCCTTGGTCGCCCATGCGCGCAGCCTGGGCGTGCAAGCATCCCGCGCCGACGATGCCGATGCGGCCATGGCTGATTGCGCCTTGGTGGTCAGTGCCACCAGCGCACAGGAAGTGGCTTTGCGAGGCACTGTGCGCGATGATGCCTTTGTCTGTGCCGTGGGGGCGTTCACCCCTCGGATGGTGGAGTGGGCGCCAGAGGTGTGCCGTGATGTCGCGTCCCGCGGGCGCGTGGTGGTTGACACCCGCGATGCCGATCACGAGGCTGGTGACCTGTTGCAGGCCGGATTGGATGTGACCGCCTTTGCATCGCTGGGGGACGTGGTCAACCGGCGCGCCATGTGGCAACAACAGGTTGATCGTGATGGTCCGGTCTTTTTCAAGAGTTGCGGATGGGCCGGCTGGGATCTGGCTGCGGCACGCTGCATGACGGGCCGCTGAATCGTCTGCGTTTAAGCTGTGCGTCAACCACGAGATTTTCAAAAAGGAGTTGCAGGATGATTCAACGTCTTGATGTCGGTCCGCGCATGTCGGAAGCAGCGGTTCACAATGGCACGGTCTATCTGGCAGGCCAAGTGGCCACCGATCCCACGCTCACGATTGAAGGTCAGACCCGTCAAGTGCTGGCCAGCATTGATGATCTGCTGGCGCGTGCAGGCTCAGACAAGCGCCGCATCCTCATGGCGCAAATTTTTTTGGCTGACCTGAAAGATTTTGAAGGCATGAATGCCGTGTGGGATGCCTGGGTACCCTCGGGCCATACCCCACCACGTGCCACCGTTCAAGCGGCGCTGGCGCAGCAGGCATGGAAGATTGAAGTGGTGGTCACGGCAGCGGTCGGCTAAGGCCAGGCGTCAGGCAAAAAGCGCGCGATGCTGATCTCGCAATAAATTCTTTTGCACCTTGCCCATGGTGTTGCGAGGCAACTCGGGCACCACAAAGCAACGCTTGGGAATCTTGAAATTGGCCAGGCGCGATTTCAGGTCGGCGACGATGGCGTCGGGGTCCAGCTTGGCACCGGGCTTGGCAATGACCACAGCCACCCCCACTTCGCCGAAGTCAGGGTGCGGCACGCCCACCACGGCGCTCTCGGCCACACCCGGCATGTCGTTGATGAAGCCCTCGATCTCGGCTGGATAGACGTTGTATCCCCCGCTGATGATCAAATCCTTGCTGCGTCCGACAATGGTCACATAGCCGCGCGCATCGACCTTGCCGACATCGCCCGTTTTGAAAAAACCATCGGGGGTAAACTCTTCCGCGGTTTTCTCTGGCATGCGCCAGTAACCCTTGAACACATTGGCGCCTTTGACCTGGATCCCGCCGATCTCGTCGGTACCCAGGGGCTGTCCAGCCTCGTCCAGCACACGCAGACTCACACCCGGCAAGGGGAAGCCCACCGTCCCGCCACGTCGCTCGCTTTGGTTCTGATAGCGTGCATCCGCGCGGTAAGGGTTGGAAGTGAGCATCACGGTTTCGCTCATGCCATAGCGCTCAAGAATCGTGTGCCCCGTGCGTTGCTGCCATGCCTGAAAGGTTTCGATCAACAAAGGGGCCGACCCTGCAATGAAAAGGCGCATGTTGGCCGCCACTTGTTGGGTCAGGCCTGGCTCGGCCAGCATCCGAACATACAACGTGGGGACGCCCATGAACACCGTGGCGCGCGGCAGATCCGCCAACACGCGCTTGGGGTCGAACTTGGCGTACCACAGCATCTTGCTGCCATTGAGCAAGGCCCCATGAATGGCCACAAACAAACCATGCACATGGAAGATGGGCAAGGCATGGATCAGCACATCACCACGCTGCCAGCCCCAATAGTCCTTGAGCATCACAGCGTTGCTCAGGAGGTTGTCATGCGTCAGCATGGCCCCCTTGCTGCGACCGGTGGTGCCACTGGTGTACAAAATGGCAGCCAGGTCATCCGCCTGGCGCACCACCACCTGGTGCTGATCGCTGCAATGCGCCGCCCGGTCCAGCAACGAGCCTGTGCGGTCCTCGTTCAAAGTGAATACATGACGGGTGCCTGCCTTGAACGCGATTTTGCTGACCCAGCCGAAATTCTTGCTCGAACACACCACAATCGCGGGTTCGGCATTGTCAATGAAATACCCGATCTCGGCACTTTGATAAGCCGTGTTCAATGGCAGGAACACATGTCCGGCGCGCAGCGTGGCCAGATACAGAATCAGCGCTTCGACCGATTTTTCCACTTGCACGGCAATGCGGGAGTGCGCGGGCACGGCCAATCCCTCGAACAGATTGGCCACCATGGCGCTGGCGCGCTCGAGGTCGCGCCAGCTGTAACACAGGCCATCATCCGTCTCGACAGCAATGGCATCGAGGTTCTGGGGAAAAGCGGCACGCAAGGCGGCAAAGAGGTTGTGGTTGCGCATGACAGGAAGAGGCAAAGAGGGTTTCAATCGAGCTTGGCACCAGAGGCTTTGACCACAGTCGCCCAGCGCTTGATTTCATTGTTGACAAAGGCGCCGAATTGCGCGCCGGTCACGTTGGGGAATTCGGCACCGTTGCTGGCCCAGCTGTTCTTGATGTCATCGCTGGCTGCCAGGCGTCGCGTTTCTTCCAGCATGCGCGCCTGGACATCCGCAGGCGTGCCACGTGGCGCCCACATGCCGTACCAGGTGGTGACGGTGTAATCCGGCAAGCCCAGCTCGGCGGCACAGGGAACATCCGGGAAAGACGGGTTGCGCTTTGGACCCGACACCATCAAGGCCTTGATGCGCCCGGCCTTGATGTGTTGTGCGGAAGAGCCCAGGCCATCGAACATCATGTCCACGTTGCCTGCGATCAGATCTTGCAGGGCTGGCCCTGCGCCACGGTAAGGAATGTGGGTGATGAATGTCTTGGATTGCAGCTTGAACAACTCGCCCGCCAGATGGTGCGAGGTACCGCCCCCGGCCGAGCCGAAGTTGTAACGCCCTGGGCTTTTGCGAACTGCCTCGAGGAAGGCTTTGTAATCACCTGGCAAGTTCTTGGGGTTGACCACCAGGACCTGGGGCACCACGGCCATCAAGGCCAGCGGCACAAAATCTTTCTCCAGGTCGTAATCCAGCTTGGCATACATGGCCGGCGCAATCGAGTGATGAACCGCTCCCATGAAAAAGGTGTACCCATCCGGTGCGGCTTTGGCGGCCACGGTGGCACCGAGATTGCCGCCTGCGCCGCCACGGTTGTCGATCACCAACTGCTTGCCTGTGACCTTGGCAAACTGCGCAGAGAACGGGCGCGCAAAAGCATCAGTGCCACCGCCGGCGGGGAAAGGCACCACCAGGGTCACCGCCTTGTTGGGCCAACCGGGCTCGGCGTGCCCACCCAGAGCTTGCGTTGCCGCCCCCAATGCTGCCAGGCGCAGCACAGTGCGCCTTTGAAGTCGATCGTTCATCAGAGTCTCCTCAATCATCACCGGATTTTGCCTCGGGATCCAGCGTTTAGGAATCCCCCACGGGTGCAGCGCCATGGGCGCGCCACCACACCCACAAACCGACCAGGATCATGGGAATGCATAGCCATTGCCCCATGCTCATGCCCAGGGCCAGCAAGCCCAGAAAGGCATCGGGCTCGCGAAAATACTCAGCCACAAAACGCAGCAGACCATAGCCCATCAGAAAGAATCCGGAGACGGCCCCTACAGGACGCGGTTTTTTTGCGTAAAACCAAAGCAGCAGAAAAAGCAGCAGCCCTTCCAGCAAAAACTGATAGACCTGCGAAGGATGCCGTGTCAGCATGCTGCCGCTTTGTGGAAACACCATGGCCCAGGGCAGATGGGGATCGGCCATTCGGCCCCACAACTCGCCATTGATGAAATTGCCGACACGCCCTGCGGCCAGACCGGTTGGCACACATGGCGCGATGAAATCGGTCACCTGCAACCAGTTTTTGCGTCGCCGCCAGGCCCACACCGCCATGGCAGCAATCACCCCGAGCATGCCTCCATGAAAACTCATGCCACCCTGCCAAATCGCCAGCACCTCCAGCGGGTGCATCAGGTAATACTCCGGCTTGTAAAACAGACAATAGCCCAGCCTGCCCCCCAATATGACGCCTAAAACGCCGTAAAAGAGCAGATCTTCAATCACCTCCCTGGACCAGTCTTGTGCAACCCAGGCCGGCTGCTGGCTGCGGCGTACAGCCAGGAACAGGAACAAGCCAAAAGCAGCCAGATACGAAATGCCGTACCAATGCACAGCCAAGGGCCCCACCTGCAAGGCCACGGGATTCCATTGTGGGTGTATCAACATGGCGACCATTGTCGCCTCATTCGGAGAGGTAAACTTGAGGGAATTTCACCACGCATAGCTCAGCTGCCAAACCCATGGACATCAAACCCATCCAGATCAATCGTCGCTCGGCCAACATCACCGAGGGCAAATCCCGCGCGCCCAATCGCTCCATGTATTACGCCATGGGCTACCAGGAAGGCGACTTCGGCAAGCCCATGGTGGGTGTGGCCAACGGGCACAGCACGATCACCCCGTGCAACAGCGGTCTGCAAAAGCTGGCCGATGCAGCCATCGCCGGCATTGAAGAGGCGGGTGGCAACGCCCAGGTGTTCGGCACCCCCACCATTTCCGATGGCATGGCCATGGGCACAGAAGGCATGAAATACAGCCTGGTGAGCCGTGAAGTGATTTCCGACTGCATCGAGACCTGCGTGCAAGGTCAGTGGATGGACGGCGTGCTGGTGGTCGGCGGCTGCGACAAGAACATGCCGGGCGGCATGATGGGCATCCTGCGCGCCAATGTGCCGGCCATCTACGTTTACGGCGGCACCATTCTGCCGGGCAACTACAAAGGCCAGGACCTCAATATTGTCAGCGTGTTCGAGGCCGTGGGCCAGAACGCTGCCGGCAACATGAGCGATTTTGACCTGAAAGAAATCGAGAAGCGGGCCATCCCCGGCACGGGCTCCTGCGGCGGCATGTACACCGCCAACACCATGTCCAGCGCCTTTGAGGCCATGGGCATGTCCCTGCCTTACTCGTCCACCATGGCGAATCCCCATGACGAAAAGCAGAACTCGGCCAAAGAGTCGGCCCGGGTGCTGATTGAGGCGATCAAAAAAGACCTCAAGCCCCGCGACATCGTGACCCGCAAGGCCATTGAGAACGCCGTGGCGGTCATCATGGCCACCGGTGGCTCCACGAATGCGGTGCTGCACTTCCTGGCGATTGCCCATGCCGCAGGCGTGGAGTGGACGATCGACGACTTCGAGCGCATGCGCAAGAAAGTGCCGGTCATTTGCGACCTCAAGCCCAGCGGCAAATACCTGGCGGTCGACCTGCACCGCGCAGGCGGGATTCCCCAGGTCATGAAGGTGCTGCTGAAAGCAGGACTGCTGCATGGCGACTGCATGACCATCAGCGGCCAGACCATCGCCGAAGTTCTGAAGGATATCCCCGACCAGCCGCGTGCCGATCAGGATGTGATCCGTCCGATCAGCGACCCGATGTACACCGAAGGCCACCTGGCCATCCTCAAAGGCAACCTGTCCCCCGAAGGTGCAGTGGCCAAGATCACGGGTTTGAAGAACCCGGTCATCACCGGCCCGGCCCGCGTGTTCGACGATGAGCAGTCGGCGCTTCAAGCCATTCTGGATGGCAAGATCAAGGCGGGCGACGTCATGGTGCTGCGCTATCTTGGCCCCAAGGGCGGCCCCGGCATGCCCGAAATGCTGGCGCCCACCGGCGCGCTGATTGGCGCAGGCCTGGGCGAAAGCGTGGGCCTGATCACGGATGGCCGCTTCTCTGGCGGCACCTGGGGCATGGTGGTTGGTCATGTGGCACCGGAAGCTGCGGCCGGTGGCAACATTGCCTTTGTCAAGGAAGGCGACTCCATCACGATTGACGCCCACAAGTTGCTGCTGCAATTGAACATTGCGGACGCCGAACTGGCCAAGCGCAAAGAAGGCTGGGTCGCGCCCGCTCCGCGTTATCTGCGTGGTGTGCAGGCCAAGTTCGCCTTCAACGCCTCCAGCGCCAGCAAAGGCGCGGTGCTGGACCTGTACACTAACGACAGCGCCAACCGTTAAGTTTGGGCCCCTTTCTTTTTCAACTCAAGGAAACCTCATCATGAAACGTTTCGTTTTCGCTCTGCTGGCCACCGCGGCCTTCTCTGCACCGGTTCTGGCCGATCAAGCCCTGGCCACGGCCAAGAACTGCATGGCTTGCCATGCAGTGGACAAGAAATTGGTGGGCCCCGCTTACAAAGAAGTGGCCAAGAAATATGCTGGCGACAAAGCGGCCGCTGACAAGCTGGCCACCAAAATTCAAAAAGGTGGCTCGGGTGCATGGGGTGCCGTGCCGATGCCTGCCAACCCGCAAGTCAATGACGCCGAAGCCAAGAAGCTGGCGGCATGGGTGCTGAGCCAGAAATAAGCTTCTGGCAACGCCCACAAAAAAAGGACCCGACGGGTCCTTTTTTCATGTCGGAAAGTGGAAAAGCTCAGTTCACTTCAGACAACTGGTCCAGAATGGCCGGGTTTTCCAGGGTCGACGTATCCTGAGTGATGGCCTCCCCTTTGGCAATCGAGCGCAGCAAGCGGCGCATGATCTTGCCCGAACGGGTCTTGGGCAGGTTTTCGCCGAAACGGATGTCCTTGGGTTTGGCGATCGGCCCAATTTCCTTGCCCACGTGGTCACGCAGGATTTTGGCAATCTGCTTGGCCTCGTCGCCGGTCGGGCGCGCACGCTTGAGCACCACAAAGGCGCAGATGGCCTCACCGGTGGTGTCATCGGGACGCCCCACCACGGCCGCTTCGGCCACCAGCTCGGTGCAACTGACCAGGGCCGACTCGATTTCCATGGTGCCCATGCGGTGCCCCGACACGTTCAGCACATCGTCGATGCGACCGGTGATGGTGAAGTAGCCGGTTTTTTCGTCACGGATAGCCCCATCGCCAGCCAGGTAGTACTTGCCTTTGAAGTCTTCAGGGTAGTAGCTTTTCTTGAAACGCTCGGGATCGCCCCAGATGGTGCGGATCATGGAGGGCCATGGGCGCTTCACCACCAGGATGCCGCCCTGGCCATTGGGTACATCCTTGCCGGTTTCGTCGACGATGGCGGCCTGGATGCCGGGGAACGGCAAGGTGCAGGAACCAGGCACCAGCTGCGTGGCACCAGGCAGGGGGGTGATCATGTGGCCACCGGTTTCGGTCTGCCAGAAGGTGTCGACGATGGGGCAGCGGCCCCCGCCCACATGCTGGTGGTACCACTCCCAGGCGGCCGGGTTGATCGGCTCGCCCACCGAGCCCAGCAGGCGCAGGCTCTTGAGGTTGAAGCTCTTGGGATGCACAGCCTCATTGGCTTCGGCGGCTTTGATCAGCGAGCGAATGGCGGTTGGCGCCGTGTAGAAAATGGTGACTTTGTGCTGTTCGATCATCTTCCAGAAACGACCTGCATCGGGATAGGTGGGCACGCCTTCAAACACGATTTCTGTGCCGCCCAGGGCCAGCGGGCCATAGGTGATGTAGGTGTGGCCGGTGACCCAGCCGATGTCGGCGGTACACCAGAACACATCGTCTTTTTTCAGATCGAAGGTCCATTCCGTAGTCAGCGCCGCGTGCAGCAAATAGCCGCCTGTGGAGTGCTGAACACCCTTGGGTTTGCCCGTGGAACCCGAGGTATACAAAAGGAACAGGGGATGCTCGGCACTCACCCACTCCGGTTCGCAGGTGGTGGGCTGCTTGTCGGCGACATCGGCCATCCACAGATCGCGGCCTGCGGTCATGGCCACCTGGGCACCCGAACGCTTGACCACCAGGACATTCTTGACCGAGTCGCAACCGCCCAAGGTCAGCGCTTCATCGACAATGGACTTCAAGGGCAACTGCTTTCCACCGCGCACCTGGTGGTCGGCGGTGATCACAGCCTTCGCGCCCGTGTCTTCGATGCGGTCACGCAGCGACTGCGCAGAAAAACCGCCAAACACCACAGAGTGGGTGGCACCGATGCGGGCACAGGCCTGCATGGCGGCCACACCCTCGATCGACATGGAGATGTAGATGACGACGCGGTCACCTTTGCCAATGCCCAGGGACTTGAGTCCATTGGCGATCTGACAGGTTTTGGCCAGCAACTGCGCATAGGTGGCCTTGGTCACCTCACCGCCGTCAGCCTCAAAAATGATGGCGGTTTTGTCGCCCAGGCCACGCTCGATGTTGCGGTCCAGGCAGTTGTAGGAGGCATTCAGGGTGCCATCTTCAAACCATTTGAAAAACGGGGCATTGCTTTCATCCAGCACCTTGGTGAAGGGCGTTTTCCAGCTGATCAGGCGGCGCGCCTGCTCGGCCCAGAAGCCTTCATAGTCAGTCTCAGCCTTGTGGCACAGTGCGTCATAGGCGGCCATCCCAGAAACGGCGGCGCTCTTGGCAAAGTCTGCAGGCGGGTTATACAGGGCTGCGGCGGTCTCAGGGGTGCTCATGAAAGATGTCTCCTCGGATTTGGAAAAGCGGTGAACTTTCGAAATGTCGCCCCCGGCTCTTACGAGTCGCTGACTGGCAACAAGCTTACAAACCGCACCCCCAACCCAGACCGCTCGGTTTCCCTAAAATACCCCCATGCTCACTCCCAACACCTCCCGCGCCCAAAGCAAGCCCTTGCCGCGCGTGATCTTTGCCAGCCGCTGGCTGCAACTGCCGCTCTACCTGGGGCTGATTGCCGCACAAGGCCTGTACGTCTTTCATTTCTGGGTGGAGTTGACCCACCTGCTGGAAGCCGCCTTTGGCAACCAGGCTGCATTACAGGCATTGATCACCGGCATGGGCTACAAAAGCGAAGCCCCGATCACTGCGCTCAATGAGACCATCATCATGCTGGTGGTACTGGGCCTGATCGATGTGGTGATGATCTCCAACCTGCTGATCATGGTGATCGTTGGTGGCTACGAAACCTTTGTCTCGCGGATGTATCTGGAAGACCATCCGGACCAGCCGGAATGGCTCAACCATGTGAACGCCTCGGTGCTGAAAGTGAAGCTGGCCACGGCCATCATCGGCATCTCGTCCATCCACCTGCTCAAGACCTTCATCAATGCCGCCAACTACGACGTGAAGGTGTTGATGTGGCAAACCATCATTCACCTGACCTTCCTGCTCAGCGCATTGGCCATCGCCTATGCGGACAAGCTTTTGCACCACTCCACCAACCCGGACCACTGACATGACCACCATCCGTCAAAACGACCTGATCGAATCGATTGCCGCTGCGCTGCAATACATCAGCTACTACCACCCCAGCGACTACATCGAGCACCTGGCGCGCGCCTATGCGCTGGAGCAGTCTCCGGCCGCAAAAGACGCGATCGCCCAGATTCTGACCAACAGCAAGATGAGCGCCATGGGCCACCGGCCGATCTGCCAGGACACGGGCATCGTCAACGTGTTCCTGAAAATCGGTATGGACGTGCGCTTTGAAGGTTTCTCCGGCAGCCTGGACGATGCCATCAACGAAGGCGTGCGCCAGGGCTACAACCATCCCGACAACACGCTGCGTGCCAGCGTCGTGGCCGATCCGCAATTCGCGCGGAAGAACACCCAGGACAACACGCCTGCCGTCATCTTCACCGAGATCGTGCCGGGTCACAAACTGGACATCACCGTGGCTGCCAAAGGTGGTGGCAGCGAGAACAAATCCAAGATGGTCATGCTCAACCCCAGCGACAGCGTGGTGGACTGGGTGCTCAAGACGGTGCCGACCATGGGCGCCGGCTGGTGCCCGCCGGGCATGCTGGGCATTGGCATTGGCGGCACGGCCGAAAAAGCCGTCCTGATGGCCAAAGAAAGCCTGATGGAAGACCTCAACATGTACGAGTTGCAGCAAAAAGCCCGCAAGGGCGAGAAGCTGACGCAAGTGGAGGAAATGCGCCTGGAGCTGCATGACAAGGTCAATGCCCTGGGCATTGGTGCCCAGGGCCTGGGCGGCCTGACGACCGTGCTGGACGTGAAAATCAAGATGTACCCCACCCATGCGGCCAGCAAGCCTGTGGCCATGATCCCCAACTGCGCCGCCACGCGCCATGCCCATTTCGTGATGGATGGCACCGGCCCGGTCTACCTGCCAGCTCCGTCACTGGATCTGTGGCCGAATGTCAGCTGGACCCCAGACACTCAAAAAAGCAAGCGCGTCGACCTCAACCAACTCACCAAAGAAGAGGTTGCCAGCTGGAAGCCGGGCGACACCCTGTTGCTCAACGGCAAGATGCTCACCGGCCGCGATGCCGCGCACAAGCGCATCCAGGACATGCTGGCCAAGGGCGAGAAATTGCCTGTGGACTTCACCAACCGCATCATTTATTACGTCGGCCCCGTCGACCCGGTCCGCGATGAAGCGGTCGGCCCCGCAGGTCCGACCACCGCGACGCGCATGGACAAATTCACCGAGATGATGTTGGCGCAAACCGGACTCATCGCCATGGTCGGCAAAGCCGAGCGCGGGCCAGTCGCCATTGAGGCCATCCAGAAGCACAAGAGCGCTTACCTCATGGCTGTGGGCGGCGCGGCTTATCTGGTGAGCAAGGCCATCAAGACGGCCAAGGTGGTGGGGTTTGCCGATCTGGGCATGGAAGCCATTTACGAGTTCGATGTGGTGGACATGCCGGTAACCGTGGCCGTGGATGCGGGCGGCACAAGCGCGCACATCACGGGTCCGGAAATCTGGTCCAAGCGCATCGCCAGCGGCGAATTCAAGGGCATCACCGTCGCTGCGGGATGACTTTCTGAGATTCAGTGGAGGTGGCGCGGCTTGCGTCCACCGCCATGACCGCCCCCGTGGCCCCCGTGGCCACCTCGCGGCGGCTTGCTGATCTCGAGAGAATTCACCAGCGCGTCAAAACGCTCGGAAAAAAGTTTGTCGATTTCAGCCACCACACCACCGAGCTCGGCGGCATCAAAGTGGCGCTCCATCATGTGAACCACGTCTTCAACCAGCAAATCGCGCTGCACCTGCATGATGGCCGCAGGCGTGGGGCCCACAAAGAGCATCATGAAATCGTCACGTGACTCACGGCCAGCGGCTTCGTCCTCTTCATCGAAGTCGGCATCGTAAAAGGTAACTTCCAGCGCCGCGCCGGTTTCGGTCAACTCGTTCAAGCCCATGCACAGCTCTTCCAGGTTCTGACGGAAATCGTCTTCGCCTGGCGTGGTCCAGCAGATTTGCAACCGATGCTCATGCGGGTCAAAGCGGATTCCCGGCTCTTCCTCGTAGGCGCTGGCCGCACCTTCGGTCAGCGAATGTGCACCGGCATAACTCCAGATCGGACGCAGCGCATCCTGGATCTGGCCAAAGACCACATCCGCGCGCAACGGCACGTCGCCATGGACGTGTATTTCATAGGTGGCGTTGTAGCGTGACATGGTGGCTCTCTTCGATGGTGCCCGAGACCGGAATCGAACCGGTACGCCCCATTTCTGGAAGCGGCGGATTTTAAGTCCGATGTGTCTACCAATTTCACCACTCGGGCAGGCTTGTATCAAGTGGCTATTGTCGCAAACAAATTCCCACCACCGGCAGTCACCTTGCAAAATACAATGCAGACACTTGCAGCGTTCAGGAGATCAGGCTTGGATCGTGCCGTCATGCGTGTTTTGCTGGGAGCCCTGGCCCTCGGGATGCTGGGCTGCGCCAGCCAGTCCTCGTTGACCGCAGCATCGCTGGACACGCACCATCCCAGCTACAAAACCACGGCATGCCAGGAAAAACTGGGCTCGGTCTGGATCCACCAGGATCTCAAGAACACCAGCATGGTGGCGGCACCCGTGATGGTCCTGGCCGCTGGCCCCGTCGCGGCCATCCCCGTCATGCTCGCGCATTTGGGCCTGGGCACGCTGGACCGCATGGATGCGGCCTCACTGGCGCAACAGTGTGGCGGTGACGTCCCCAGCGATCTGGAATTGGCAGGCCGCATTGCCGGTGATGCGGCCCTGGGTCTGGCCACTGGGGGTGCATCCAGCCTGGTCGGCAAGGCCGTGCCGATGAGCCCCATCAAATAAGTCTGGCAGACGAAAACCCCACACCACGCTCGCCTTGCGCGCAAGCCCCGATGCGCAATGGCGAGAGCGCTCCTAAGATAAGACACCATCACACGGAGACTTCACATGCGATTTGTGCGCTTTTTGAAAAACACGCTGGCACTGGGCCTGATGGCCGCCGCCATGCTGGGCCAACCCAGCCAGGCCCAAACGGTCAGCGGTAAAACCGAGTTGCTATGGCTGGGGCAAGCCGCATTTCGCATCAAGACCCCTGGTGGCAAAACCATCGTGATCGACCCCTGGCTGACGGGCGGCCCCAAAACACCCGCGCCGTACAAGACAGACCTCGGCGCGCTGGGCAAGGTGGACCTGCTGCTGGTCACCCATGCGCATGCAGACCACATTGGCGATGCCCCAGCGATCGCCAAATTGAACAACACGGCGCTGTACGGCCCGGCTGACATGGTGACTCCCTTGATCACCCTGGGCTTGCTGCCGGCCAACCTGGGCCATCGCTTCAACAAGACCGGTCATGTGAAACCGCTGCCGGGCATCAAAGTGACTGCGGTCGCAGCCGAGCACTCATCCTTGCTGGTATGGAACAACCCCGCCACTGGCAAGCAAGAATCCCATCCCGCAGGCGAAGCCGTGGGCTACATCATCGAACTGGAGAATGGCTTCAAGATCTGGCACATGGGCGATACCGGTTTGTTTGGCGACATGAAGTTCATCAACGACCGCTACAAACCCGACCTGGTGCTGATGCCGATTGGCGGCAACTTCACCATGGACCCGGAAGATGCCGCTTATGCTGCCAGGAACTGGCTCAGTGCCAAAGCGGTCATCCCCATGCATTACAACTCGAGCCCGCTGACCAAAGGCACACTGGCCGAATTTCAGGAGGCCATGAAAGGGGCCCTGACCACCGTGGTGCCGATGACCGAGGGCCAGAAGGTCGAGTTTTAAGCGCCTTCGAGCTTGGCCACCACCCGGCCAAGCACCTGGCCTGTTTTCAGCTTGTCCAGCACGCCTGAAATTTCTGCAGGCGTGCACAAGGCCGTGGGAATGGACTTGAGCTTGCCACTTTGGGCCAGCGCAACCACTTCTTTCAGCTCTTCAACGGAGCCAACATAGGAGCCCTGGATGGTGATGGCGCGCTGCGCAATGGGAACGATGGACATTTGCATCTCCCCACCGTACAGACCCACGACGATGTAACGACCGCCTTTGCGCAGGCTGGCAATGCCCAGGCTGGCTGTACTCTCGGCGCCAACCAGATCCACCACACCCCAGATGCCGCCGGACAAAGCCTGCAATTTTTGCAGCGCCCCTTCTTCCAAGGGATTGAAGACTTCCAGCGCGCCCATCTGGCGCGCGGCGTCTGCCTTGGAGCCGTCGATTTCACACACCGCAATGTTCTCGTGACCCAGGGCACGCAGCATGGCAATGGCCATCAGTCCCAGACCGCCAGCCCCCATGACCACAATCCAGTCCTTGGGAGAACAAGGCTGCAACTTGCGCACAGCGCTGTAGGTGGTCAGGCCGGAGCACGCCAGAATGGGTGCGAACTCGGGATCCACGCCAGTGGAATCCACCAGGTACTTGGGATGCGGCACCAGCACATGGTCGCCATAGCCCCCCGAGCGTTGAATACCGATGAACCGCGGTGTGGCACACCAGTTGTCCATGCCCTCGTCGCAACGCGCGCACTTGCCACAGCCCGTCCAGGGATAGACCAGTCGGTCTTGCCCAACCGGCACGGGGCCAGCATCCGGTCCGGCAGACAAGACGGTGCCATAGGGCTCATGGCCCAGCGTCACCGGCAGTTGCATGCCGCGCTGGGACATGTGAAATTTCTTGCCTCCCCCCAGATCAAAATACCCATCCCGAATGTGCACATCCGAGTGACACACGCCGCAATACTTGATGCGCACCAGCACCTCGGTGCCCTGGGGCTGGGGAGTCTCGCGCACTGCGCGTTGGAGGGGCTTGCCCCATTCGGTCACGTCGTAGCTGATCATGGATACGTCTCCTGTCTTGTCATGAAACACCGGATGGCCGGCGCTGAGGTGTTGTACTTCAGGATTGTGCAACTGTCTGTCTAGCCGGCGACCCCGACCAGGCGTGCGCTGCTGCATTCATCCCGAATGGATTTGAGCCCCTGGTACACCGGCCCATGGTAGAACGTCTCCCAAGCCGCCAGATCGGGAAATTCCAGTAGCACGATGCGTCTGGGCGTCCAGTCACCCTCATACACTTTGTGTTCACCGCCACGCGCCAGGTAACGCGCACCAGCGGCCTCCAGGGCAGGTTTGACCTGCTTCATGAAATCCTGATAACGATCCATGTCGCGGATGTCGACATCGAAAATCACATAGGCTGGCATAGGGCAATCTCCTTTCGGCTTCATTTTGCCTGCACGCAAGCAAGTTTGTGCCGCTTGCACGAGAATGCTGCCAATGTTTGCATCCATTCGCTCACGGGACATTCTGATCCCCACCCTGCTGGCCGCCGGCATCCTTCTGATCACGATGGGCACACGCCAATCCATTGGTTTGTACGTGGGCCCCATGAACACCTCGACCGGGCTGGGCATCGCGACCATCAGTTTCGCACTGGCGATCGCACAGTTCGTCTGGGGCGCCATTCAACCTGTGGCCGGCGCCGTTGCCGACAAATACGGGCCACGTCCTGTGCTCATCACTGGATTACTGGTGCTGGCGCTGGGCTCGGCCATCACCCCCTTCATGGATTCCGGTTGGGGATTGACCTTTGCCATTGGCCTGCTGACCGCAGCAGGGGCAGGTGCCAGCAGTTTCTCGGTGCTGATCGGTGCGGCGGCCCAAAAACTTCCAGCCCATGCACGCGGCACCGCTTCAGGCATCATCAATGCAGGCGGATCGCTGGGCCAGTTCGTGTTTGCCCCTCTCATTCAAAAGCTCATTCAGACCGTGGGCTGGATGGGCTCGATGTGGTCCATGGCCGCGGTGACCTTGCTGGCGTTGCCGATGGTCAGCAAGCTGGCACCCGCGTCCGCCCCCCAACCGGCTGCGGCGACCGACGGCGCTTTAGGCGCTGCCGTGCAGTCGGCGATGAAAAATCCCAGCTACCTGCTGCTGCACCTGGGTTTTTTCACCTGCGGGTTTCACATCGCGTTTCTGGTCACCCACCTGCCCACCGAAGTCGATCTGTGCGGCCTGCCGCCCACCGTGGCCAGCTGGTCCCTGGCCATCATTGGCATTGCCAACATTCTGGGTAGCCTGTATGCGGGCGCCTGCATCAACCGTTATCCAGGCAAATACATTTTGGCCGTCATGTACGCCTCACGCGCCTTGTTTGTCAGCATGTATGTCCTGGCGCCCAAAACAGACCTGACCTTCTACGTGTTTGCTGCTGGCATGGGCTTCACCTGGCTCGCCACGGTCCCCCCCACTGCCGCCGTCGTGGGCAAGATTTTTGGGGTGCGTTACCTCGCCACGCTGTTTGGCCTGACCTTGCTGAGCCATCAGATCGGTGGTTTTCTGGGGGCTTATCTGGGCGGGCTTGCCTTGACGGTGAATGGCAATTACGAGAGCATGTGGTGGGCGGATGTCGCTTTGGCTGCATTTGCAGCGCTGGTGAATTTACCGATTCGGGAGACCAGTGCCCTCCCAGCGGAATCCGCCCCGTCCTCAGGCTGATGTCATGATGTGAATCTTGCGCGAAGCGATGAAGTCCTTGGTCTTGGCCGCATAAGCCGCCATGTGCGGTGCGGCGGCATGAGCCTTCAGCGCCTCCATGCTTTCCCACTTTTCGATCACCACAAAAGTGTCTGCGCCCCAAGGCGCCTGAAACGGCGGGCCATTCTCCAGATCAACGGCAGCGCCGTACTCAATACAGCCATGCTCTGCTTTCACCGCAGGCACATTGGCACGGAAATGGGTCAGGATGTTGTCGCGCATGCCGGGCTTGGCAGTGATGACGGCCAGAACGTGAATCATGAAAATCTCCTCGTGAAAATAGAAAATCCGACAGGCAGTCAGCGCAAGGCCACGGCAAAGCCGCGTTGCACGCCTGGGCGCGCCATCATGGCGTCATACCAGCGTTTGACGTGGGGGTACTGGCTCAGGTCCACCTGATGGCGTGGATGACGCCAGACCCAGCCCAGGATGGCGAAATCGGCGATGGACACCTCATCGGCAAAATAGGCATGCAATGCCAGGCGCTTGTCCATGACGCCATACAGGCGCAAGGTCTCGGCCATGTAGCGCTTGAGCCCGTAGCGCTGGTCGTCTTCATTGTTCAGCCCCAGAAAGTGGTGAACCTGACCAGGCATGGGGCCAAAGCCCCCCATCTGAAACATCAGCCACTCCAAGGCCGCGATGCGCCGGGGCCCCTGAGGCGCCAGAAATTGGCCGGTCTTTTCGGCCAGATAAATCAGGATGGCGCCGGACTCGAACACGCTGACCGGATGTCCTTCGGGCCCCTCGGGATCGACGATGGCAGGGATTTTGTTGTTCGGACTGATTTTCAGAAAATCCGGTGCAAACTGATCATCTTTGGTGATGTCAATGACCTTGACGCTGTATGGCAAACCCATTTCCTCCAGCGCCACGGAAATCTTGCGGCCATTGGGTGTGTCAAATGCATAGAGTTGAATCGTCATCGCGCGCTTTCAGTTCAGCAAGGCTCGCAATTGTGCCTTGGCAATTTTTTCAAGTGTGGAACGCGGAAATGCATCAACCAGACGCACTTCCACCGGGCGTTTGAAGTCGGCGAGTTGCCCTTCGCAGGCAGCATTGACACGCCGAACCAGGTCTTCGGGTTGGGTGTCGGGAGTGGGCAGAATGAACGCCACGGGCACCTCGTCCAGCATGGGGTGCTTTTTGGCCACCACCGCACATTCATGAACACCAGGGATCGTCAAAAGCACGCGCTCGATCTCCGAGGCCGCGACGTTTTCACCGCCCACCTTCAGCATGTCCTTGTCACGATCACCAAACTGGATTGAGCCATCGGTCAGCAGATTCACACGGTCCCCTGTCTTGAACCAGCCATCGGCATCGAAACTGTTGGCCGTGGCCTGCGCGTTGCCCAGGTATTCCTGGAACAGCGACAAGCCGCGAATCCCACGAATCAGCAGCAACCCCGAGCCACCTGGACCGATGGGCCGGGCTTCACGCACAGGCACCTGATCGTCTTCGACGACCGCAATCTCGTACTCAGGCGCAGGGCGCCCGATGCTCATGGACACATTGGGATTGTGCAAACTGCCCACAATGCCATGGGTGATGGTTTCGGTCATGCCCCACCAGCCCAGCGTGCGCACCCCAAAGTGGGCATCGGAGGGTGGTGCACAGACAGCCGAGCCCCACCAACGGAAATGGTGGTGTGCCGGCACCTCCTGGCCCATCAGGGCTTTGGCGCAAAACGGAATCAGCGAGGTCCAGGTGCAACGGTGCTTCAAGGCTGTGGGCCAGAAGCGGCTGGCTGAAAAACGGGGCTGAATGACTGCCGTGGCACCCACCCACAAGCAGGCCAGCACCGAATAGGCCTGGGCATTGGTATGGAACAAGGGCAGATAGACCAGATGCACATCCTCCGCCCGCAGGTCTTCATGCGCGGCATTGATGCGCGCTCCCCACAGGGCGTTGGCATGTGTCCACAGAACCGCCTTGGGTCGCGAGGTGGTGCCCGAGGTGTATTGCACACTGCAAGACGCCAAGGGCTGTGGCGGGCGCTGTGGCAAGGGGGTGGTCAACGCCAGGGTCTCAAATCGCTCATGCGCAGCCACGGGATGCGCCGCCGGGACGCCCCCATCATGGGCAGTGACCACCAGCCAGCGCAGCCCACGGCAATGGTCGGCCACACGCTGGGCAAACTGCGGCTGGGTGATGGCCGCCACGGCACCACAGTGCTCGGCGTAGTAACGCAGTTCGTCGTCCGAAGCGCGCGCATTGGTGGTCACGGCCACGGCACCCAGCCAGACACAGGCGTACCAGGACAACAAGGCTTCCAGGCAGTTGTCGAGGTGAATCAGAACCGCCTGGCCCGGCTGAACGCCCCGATGCGACAGGCCTGCCGCAATGCGTGTGACCTGCTGAAAGAACTGGCCATAAGTCAGAGTCTGAGCCTTCGCGGCAGGATCGTCTGACGCCTGCAGGGGCTCCCACACCAAAAACGGATGGTCACGCCGAGACTGGGCTTTTTCGGCCAGCAGGCTGGCGACATCCTGCCCCGCAAAAGGATGCAAGGCAAGCGGGTGATCGCGCAAGGACAAAGGGAGTGTCATGGCAAGTTCCATGAAAAATGAAGCATCTGGCAAGTGTCCCTTTCTTGTGTCAGGTGCGCATTGAGGAAAACCATGGCGCCCCTCCAAAAAGGTGTCACCGCGGCTACTGTGCATACCCCCAAGTGGTCTATCATTCGACGCATCAAATTCACGTTTCCGTCACACGACCAAAAAGGCGTTACCCATGAGCAAAACCACTCCCAAGAAAGCAACCTCCGGCAAAACGCCAGCCAAGAAGCGCATCAAGCCTTCGCAGTTGCGATCCAGGGCCTGGTTTGACAATCCCGCCAATGCCGACATGACGGCGCTCTACCTGGAGCGCACCATGAATTACGGCCTGTCGTTTGACGAGCTGCAATCCGGTCGTCCGGTCATCGGCATTGCGCAATCGGGTTCGGATATCTCGCCGTGCAACCGCCACCACATCGTGTTGGCCGAGCGCATTCGCGAAGGCGTGCGTGATGCCGGCGGCATTGTTCTCGAGTTCCCGATTCACCCGATCCAGGAAACATGCAAGCGCCCTACTGCCGCGCTGGACCGCAACCTGCAATACCTCTCGCTGGTGGAAATGCTCTATGGCTACCCGATCGATGGTGTGGTGCTGACCACGGGCTGCGACAAAACCACGCCAGCACAGATCATGGCCGCCGCCACGGTCAATATTCCAGCCATCGGGCTGAACTCCGGCCCCATGCTCAATGGCTGGTTTGAAGGCGAGCGCACAGGCTCGGGCACCATCGTCTGGAAAGCCCGCGAATTGATGGCCGCCGGCAAGATCGACTACCAGCAATTTCTGAAACTCGTTGCCTCCTCGGCCCCCTCCACGGGGCATTGCAACACCATGGGGACGGCCTCCACCATGAACTCGCTGGCAGAAGCGCTGGGCATGACCTTGCCTGGCAGTGCCGCGATCCCGGCACCGTACCGCGACCGCCAGGAAATGGCCTACATGACCGGTCGCCGCATTGTTGAAATGGTGTGGGAAGACCTCAAGCCTTCCGACATTCTGACCCGCAACGCCTTCGAAAACGCCATCGTCGTGAACTCGGCCATCGGTGGCTCCACCAACGCGCCCATCCATGTGAACGCAATTGCACGCCACATCGGCGTGGAACTTGACAACGATGACTGGGAAAAACACGGCTACAACATTCCTCTCATCGTCAACCTGCAGCCGGCGGGCGAATACCTGGCCGAGGACTTCTACCGTGCCGGCGGCGTGCCGGCGGTGGTGGCCGAGTTGGTGGCACAAGGCAAGATCAAACCCGCGATCACGGCGAACGGCAAGACACTGAGCGAAAACTGCGAGGGCAAACTCAGCGACAACCGCAAAGTCATCTTCCCTTATGCCAAGCCCATGCAAAAGAAAGCGGGCTTCCTCAACATGAAGGGCAATCTGTTTGATTCAGCCATCATGAAGACCAGCGTCATCACGCCCGAGTTTCGCAAGCGTTACCTGGAAAACCCGAAAGACCCGATGGCCTTCGAAGGCAAAGCCATGGTGTTCGATGGCCCCGAGGACTACCACCACCGCATCGACGATCCCAAGATGAAGATCGATGCGAACACCATGCTGTTCATTCGCGGCGTCGGCCCGGTGGGCTATCCTGGCGCCGCCGAGGTCGTGAACATGCGCCCCCCGGCGTACCTGCTCAAAAAAGGCATCACCTCTTTGCCGTGCATTGGCGATGGTCGCCAATCGGGCACATCGGGTTCGCCGTCGATTTTGAACGCCTCACCGGAAGCCGCCACAGGCGGTGGTCTGGCGATTCTGAAAACAGGAGACCGTGTACGCATCGACTTGAAGAAGCGCACGGCCAACATCCTGATTTCAGATGAGGAGTTGGCCAAGCGCTATGCCGACTTCAAGGCCAAGGGGGGCTACAAAGCACCTCCGAGCCAGACACCCTGGCAAGAGATTCAGCGGGGCATCGTCGATGAACTGTCCAACGGCATGGTGCTGAAACCTGCCGTCAAATACCAGCGCATTCACACCACGTTCGGCGTGCCGCGTGACAACCACTGAGCGCACACCGTTTTCATGAAGCGCAGCGCCCTTCGCATGGAGGGGGTCGACACCCCCATCATTCCCACCATCGCCGCACTGGTTCGCGACAACCCTGGCACCATTTCACTGGGCCAAGGTGTGGTCAACTATGGACCACCGGCACAGGCCATCTCGTCCTTGCCCCAATTGATGGCGGACGGCCAGTTGCACAAATACCAGGCCGTGATGGGCTATCCGCCTTTGCTGGATGCGATTCGACGCAAGCTTGCCCATGAAAACGGCATCGACTGCGGCGCCGACAGCATGGTGATGGTGACGGCTGGCAGCAACATGGCCTTCCTGAATTGCGTGATGGCCATCGCTGACCCGGGTGACGAGTTCATCCTGCCCACGCCGTTTTACTTCAACCAGGAAATGGCGATCCGCATGTGTGGCTGCACACCCGTGCTGGTGCCCACGCATGCCGACTGGCGACTGGATGTTGATGCGCTGGCTGCAGCCATCACACCCCGCACGCGCGCCATTGTCACGGTGTCACCGAACAACCCCACGGGCGCGGTTTATTCTGAAGCCGATCTGCGTGCTGTCAATGCGCTGTGTGCCAAAGCCGGCATCTACCATTTCTGCGACGAAGCCTACGAGTACTTCACCTACGACGGCGCTCGCCATTTCTCGCCCGGCGCCTTGCCCGGCGCTGCAGCCCACACCCTGTCTTTCTACTCCATGTCGAAAAACTACGGCATGGCCAGTTGGCGCGTCGGTTATGTGGTGTTTCCAGCAGACCTGACGGAGGTCATGAACAAGGTTCAGGACACCAACCTGATCTGTGCGCCTGTGCCATCGCAACTGCTGGCGCTGGAAGCGCTGAAACTGGGACGAGACTGGGTGCAACCCAAAGTTGACGCCCTGGCAGCGGTGCGTGAATCGGTCTATGAGGCCCTGGAGGGCCTGGGGAACCTGGCGTCTTACCCACGCACCCAGGGCGCCTTCTATGTCCTGATGCGCTTGCCTGGTGTCGAGGATGCGCTGGCCTTCAACCGCTTCATGGCGGAAAAGCACCGTGTGGCCAGCATCCCAGGCTTTGCGTTCGGCCTGAACGAGACAGCATCGGCCAATTACCAACGCCTGTCCTATGGCGCCCTGGATGCCGCCACGGTGGCGCAGGGCGTGCAACGCTACGTGACTGCGGTCAAGGATTGGTACGGTGCCTGATCCCTTGTCGAGCTCTTTTGATTTACATAAATCAACAATTTAATTGTTAATATCTAATCCGCAAGAAATTTGTGGTTTTTAAGAATTTTATCGTTCATACTTGCACGACTTTTTTCCAGCCTCCCGGCTGACTCTCGGAATCATCGCCTATGAAGTCCCAAGACACCGACGTGCCCCACTCAACAGGCACCCCGAATTCAAAAGACATTGTGTTCCTGATATTTCTGGTGCTGATGCTGGTGGCGGTCACCGTCTTGGGCACCTTCAATTTCAAGGAGGGCCAACACGTCGAGGATGCCAAGCACAACGGAGAGGCCTGGATGGCCTGGCTGGCAGACGCCGGCAAAGGCCGCATGGAAGAAGGCTTTGAACCGAAAGCTTGCGCCGGCGGCATCAAGCCCGTCAAAGCTGCAGAGGGCTCGGATGCCAAGTCAGCCGGAACCTGGGGCGCCTGCCTGGCCTATCTTCAAAACGAGTCTGAATTGAAGAGCCTGGTGAACAGCTTCTTCAACAAACCGGTTCATGTGGTTGAAAAATGCGACAAGGCTGATCTTTCAACCCGTGGTGCGATCAGCTTCAACAATTTGGTCGCCACCCCGCCCGGTTCGGCGGTGCCGATGGTCGTGAACCCTTTGGCAGAGGCCGATGCCATCGACAGCAAGATGCAGATACGCATCACAGTGTGTGACAAAGGCGGCTATGCCGTCAAAGTTGGTGAAGTCGAGTTCTGAGGACGACCATGGAAACACAAAAAACCACCGCAGTCAGAACGCAGTACATCGACAACATTGATGTTGCCGAGTTGCTCGGGCAAGAACAAAAAGCGGATATCTCCAAAGATTTGCCCATGCGTCAATGGCTTTATGCCTGGCTGCTGGACCCTAACATCCCTGGTAACAAGCAGAAACAAGTCGACAAATGGCTGGGCATCCTGATCGTGGCAAACTTGTTCAGCCTGATCTTCGAACATGTGCCAGCCATCTTCGAGCCGAACAAGCAGCTGTTCCATTACTTTGACATTTTTTCTGTCATCGTTTTCACAATTGAATACGCTTTCCGCTTTTACCTGGCACCGGAAGACGAGGAATTCAAAAACAAGCGCAATGCGCGGCTGGCATTTGTCAGCAGTCCTTTTGCCATCATCGATTTTCTGGCCGTGGCGCCGTTTTACCTGCAAGCCTTCATTCCGGTGGACTTGCGCGTGTTGCGGGCGTTGCGCCTGTTGCGGATTCTGAAGCTGGTTCGCATCATCGTGCCGGCCTATCAGGAATTTGCGCTGCTGAATCGTGGGCGCAGCTTCCGCCAAAAAATGCATGCCCTGGTGTATCCCACGGCCTACAGCGGCAAATTGCATGAATTGTTCGACACCTTCATTGCCATCTGGGTGCTGTTGTCGGTGATGTCTGTGATCCTGGAGTCAGTGGACAGCCTGCACTACATCCTGAATTTGCAATTTGTGGTGCTGGATGCTGTGGCAGTTGCCATCTTTACGCTGGAGTACTGCATGCGCATGTACTCGTGCGTGGAAGATCCGAAGTACCAGGGTGCTTTTTTCGGCCGCTTCAAACAAGCCAAAACACCGTCCACGTTCATTGACTTTCTGGCCATTTTGCCTTTCTACCTGGAAGTCTTCCTGCACCACGTGCTGGACTTGCGCTTCTTGCGAATCTTCCGCCTGGCACGCCTGTTAAAGCTCACCCGCAACAGCGATGCCACCGCGGTGCTGTTCCGCGTCATCGCACGCGAGTGGCCGGTGATGAGTGCCGCCTCCTTCATCATGGCCCTGCTGCTGATCTTGACGGCCAGCATGGGCTACTTGCTCGAACATGATGCCCAGCCCGAGAAATTTGAAAATATCCCGCAGTCTATTTACTGGGCGGTGATCACGCTGGCGTCTGTGGGCTATGGCGACATTTCACCTGTCACCCCCTGGGGACGTGCCATGACATCGGTGCTCGCGCTGCTGGGCATCGGTATTTTTGCCATCCCTGCCGCTTTGCTGGCCTCGGCTTTCAGTGATGAACTGATCAAGGACCGCGATGCCCTGAAGGCCAACCTGTTTCAAATCCTGAAAGACGGAAAGATCGAGGCCAAGGAAACCCAGTTCATCCGCGATGAGGCCAAGCGCTTGCATTTGAGCGTGGAAGAAATCAACGCCTTGATCGATCAGGTGATCAAGGACAAGGAAATTGAAGACAATCTCAAAGCCCTGCCCTTGCACTTGATTGCACAACGCCCGGCGCACGCCGTGGAATACTTCAAAACCTGTATCAGCGAAATACGCCAGCTTGACATGCTGATGGAGCAAGGCAAATTTGAGGAGACTGCCAAGGAATTGGACCGCCTGACTGAAAGTGAATTGAAGTTGTGGCGTCAAATTCAGGGCAAAGCCTAATCCTTGCAAAGCGGTGACCTGCGCGTCGGTCACCCTTTCCCTCCCTCTATTTTCTGGTCGGCTGCGACCTTCACCGTTTCACCGTTTCACTGCTTCATTTTTCAGATGATCTCCAGCTTTCAAAGAACCGTCATGGAAATCCTTGACGGCTCACCTCGCCAAAGACTCAGCCGTTATGTTGAATGGCTGATCACGGCGGTGGTGCTGATCAATTGCAGCGCCGTGATCCTGGACTCCGTACCAGAAATCCACGCTGACCACAAAGACTTTTTCCACGAGCTCGAATTCTGGAGCGTGATGTTCTTCACGGCTGAGTACATCTTGCGGGTATGGTCACTGGGAGCCCGCTTCAAACCCGAGGAAGGTGGCGCCTGGCGCGGCCGCAAAAACTACATCTTCAGCCCTTTTGGACTGGTGGATTTCTTTGCCACAATGCCGCACTACCTGCACGTGTTCTTCCCAGCGCTGGACCTGCGAATCTTGCGGGTGCTGCGCTTGTTGCGGATTCTGAAACTCTCCAAATACAACACCGCACTGCAAGATCTGGTGCATGCGGTCTATGCCGAGCGCAGGGCATTTGGTTCTGCTGCATTTCTGCTGCTGATCTCCACCATCGTGTCTGCCTCACTCATGCATTTCGCGGAGGGACACGAACAACCCAAGGCCTTTGGCTCCATCCCACATGCCATTTATTGGTCCATCATCACCATCACCTCAGGCTATGGCAACGTAGAGCCCGTCACCAAGGCCGGCGAGATCATTGCCTTGCTGACCGGGTTTCTGGGTGTTTGCATGGCCGCCATCATGACCGGTATCGTGGCTTCGGCCTTCGCCACCCAGCTCTCGCGCAAGAAGCATGCATACAAAACCCAGCTCATGAAGGTGCTGTCTGATGGGGTGGTTTCTGAAGCAGAGCACGAGGCCCTCAAGCGGCTGCAAAATCAATTCAGACTGTCAGATCAGGAAGTTCAGTCCATGGTGGATGAGTACAACAAAAGCAAGGAAAAAACACTATGAGCCAGGTCACTCCCGGCCCATTGAGCCGCCTGCGTCGACGGACCTACGAAATTCTGGATGGTGCGGTGGTCGATCGCGCCAGCCATGCCTGTGAAATTTTCATCGCCTCGCTGGTCGTTGCAAACGTCGTGGCCATCATTTTGGAATCCGTCCAGGATATCCATGAAGCGTATGAAGCCTACTTTCACATCTTCGATCTGGCCAGCGTGGTGGTGTTCTCCATTGAGTATGTGCTGCGCGTCTGGTCCTATGGCGAGAAGTATCGCGACAAGACAGGTGGTGCCTGGCGTGGCCGCAAAGAGTATCTGTTCAGCGCCTTCGGGCTGGTGGATTTTTTCAGCACCGTGCCCTTTTACCTGCAGCTGCTGTTCCCGGGTGCCGATCTTCGCGTGCTGCGGATGTTCCGGCTGATGCGGATCTTCAAGCTGTCACGCTACAACAGTGCCATGGAAGACATGCTGGAGGCCATCAAGTCCGAATGGGATTCCTTTTCCTCCGCGCTCTTCCTGCTGATGATCAGCTGTCTGTTGTTCTCCTCGCTGATTTACATCATCGAAGGCCATGACCAGCCGGACGTGTTCCCCTCTATTCCAGCGGCCATGCACTGGTTCATCCTGACCATCATCGCTGGCTGGGGTAATGTGGACCCAACCACCTATTTGGGAACGGTCCTGGTCATCGTGACGCAGGTTCTGGCGATTGCACTGGCAGCCATCCTGACAGGTGTGGTAGCCACAGCCTACACGGCCCAGGTGCAACGCCGGGAGGCCATCTATGAGATGGAAGTTCGTGAAGTCCTGGCCGATGGTGTGGTCACAGTAGAAGAAAAACAAAAGCTCAAGATTTTGCAAACCAAGTACGGCATGTCCGACGAACAAGTGCAGGCCATTGCGCAACAGATCAACACCGAGAAAGCCCAAAAAGCCCAGGAGGCTCAGAGCTGAATCTCTTGCCGCAGGAGAGATCAGCCTCGGTTTTCGTAAACTCCGAGTTTTCGGTGCAAGGGTGACTCATCCGCCACAAAAACAAAAGAAGGCTGGTCAGTCGCCTGATTCTTCAGCGTGACCGCTTCATAGCCTGGCGCACAGCAAGTATCAGCCTCGGCCAGTGTGAAGCAACTGCGCATCACGCTGACCTGGACACAACCTTCAATGACATGAAAGACCTGGGCAGGCGAGCGCGCAGGCAGACGCAAGGTTTGCCCGGGACGCAGCATCAGCGCATAAAAACCCAAAACATTCTCTGCATCTTTCCCAGTTTCAGGATTGATGTAGGTTACCTGAACCTGCTCCAGCGCGGGGTTGTCCTGCGCGATGGACAGCAACGACGCTTTGGCGAGCGCCCAGGGGTAACGCAGCAAGGGGTAGGCATTGGGTGTGCGCTCGAACATCTGCGTGGGCACTACACCAGCACGCGCGTACTGACGATCGCCCTGCCCTGGCATCACCGTCTGGCGATCGCCATTGACATGGTAAGACACCTCCATGTAGTACATGAGCGGCAAGTCCAGCACATCCAGCCAGATCACGGGATCGGTCCCGTCGTGACCGTGCTCATGCCACAGACCCGTGGGTGTCAGAATCAGATCGCCCCGGCTCATGGGGCACTTCTGGCCGTCTACCGTGGTGTAGGCGCCCTCGCCCTCCACAATCATGCGCACCGCGTTGGGCGTATGGCGATGACTCGGCGCCCACTCGCCAGGCAACAGCAATTGCATGCCCAGATACATGGCGCTGCTGGCCTGCATCTTCTCCAGGCCATGGCCCGGATTGGCCATCACGAGCACGCGACGTTCGGCCTTCTCAATCGGGGTCAGCTCACCCGCTTTCAGCAATAAGGGTTTGAGCGTTTCAAAGGGCCAGTGGGTGGGTTGTGTCTGGCGCGTGGGCACCTTCGGGGGCAACACGCCTCGCAAGCTGGGCCACAACGGCACCAGATTCAATTGACGCAAATCGTCCAGGTAGTCCGAAGGCAGATCTTCCAGGCGTCCGAGATCGTTCATGAGGCATCTCCTTGGCATTCAGGTGTTCGAGGCATGCACCCAGTCTACAACCAGAAGGTGCGCCATGTAGCTCAAGCGACATGATGGACACGGAATCGGGGCTAGCCTTCGTGTTTTGCGCTCATGCGCTGAACCTACCTGGAGGCGTTCTCTCATGCGAATCCTGATCACTGGCGGTGGCGGCTTCATCGGCGCCTGGCTGGCGCGACGCCTGCACCGTGGCGGCATGGCCTTTCGCATCTTTGACAGTCATGCACAGCGCCATCGCCTGAGCGAGTTGCTCGGCGAAACGGTTGTGAATCAGGTGGAATGGCAGGTCGGTGATATCGCCGACACAGCGGCCGTGGCCGAAGCCGCACGCGGTTGTCAGGCCATTGTGCACCTGGCCGGCGTGCTCACCCCGGCCTGTCAGAAAGACCCATTGCGCGGTGCACAGATCAATGTGATTGGTACCTTGAATGTCTTCGAGGCTGCGCGACAGCATGGCATTTCGCGCGTGATCTACACCAGCAGTGGCGGCGTCTTCGGCCCCGAAGATGGCACCACACCTCGCCCCACCACGCACTATGGCGCCTACAAGCTGGCCAACGAGGGGAACGCGCGCGCGTACTGGGAAGACCATCGGATTGCCAGCATCGGCCTGCGCCCCTTCGTGGTGTACGGCCCCGGGCGGGACACAGGGCTCACGGCCGGGCCCTCACTGGCATGCCGCGCTGCCGGCCTCGGCCAGTCCTACGTCATCCCCTTCACAGGCTCTGCAGGCATGGTCTATGTGGACGATGTCGCCGCAGTGTACGAAGCTGCGGTTCACTCCCAAGTCACCGGTGCGCACACTTTGAATCTGACGGGACACCCGGCCAGCATGGACCAGGTGATCGCCATCATTCGACAAATCGTGCCCGATGCGCAAGTCCGCTGCGAAGGCCCCACCTTGCCCAGCGCAGCACATTCGGTGAACGAATACAGCAACGGATTGCTGGACCTGCCCCCCGAAAGAAGCCTGGAAGAAGGCATCGCCCTGAGTATTCAGCACTACCGGCCCTGAAAGTTCACCGGTCGGCCACAAACCCCGTGGCCTTCACAATCGCAGCCCAGCGTTGTGTTTCCTGCATGATTTTCTGGGTGAACTGAGGCCCACACACTGGAGGCGACACACTGAGCCCGGCGCTGGTCATGCGCGCCTTGAACTCGGGCGATGCCGTGATCTGCTGGTGCAGGGTCACCAAGCGCTGGGCCACAGCCGAAGGCAGGTCTTTGGGGGCCGTCAAACCAAACCAGACCGAGGTAGACAACTGAGACAGGCCCAACTCGGCCACGGTCGGCACCTCCGGCAAATCCGCTGTCCGTTGATCCCCAGTGGTGGCATAGGCGATCAACTTGCCTGCCTTGATGTGTGGGAGCGCAGTGGCCATCTGGACAAAACCCAGGGGAGCGACACCCCCGATCATGTCGGTGATTTGTTGTGGGCTGCTTTTGTAGGGCACATGGGTCATGTCCACCTTCAGAGCCTCGCTCAGTTGGTAGCCCAGGAAATGCGCCGGCGAGCCAGACGAGTACGAGGAATAGCTGGGCGGTGTTTTTTGCGAACGAATCCACTGCGCCAATTCTGCATACCGCTTGACACCCAGGCCAGGATGGCTGGCCAGAACCAAGGATGCTTCCACCCCCTGACAAATGGGGGTGAAGTCCGAGCCCTTGTACTGAGCCATTGGATGCGCGTTTGGCGTGATGGTCATCATGCCTGCGGTGCTGACCAGCAAAGTGTGGCCATCTGCGGGTGCGCGTTGAATGGCTTGCGCAGCGATCATGCCGCCAGCAGCAGGCATGTTCTCGACCACCACGGATTGACCCAAAGCCTTCGCCAAGGATTCGGCCAAGGCGCGGGCATACACATCTGGTGGCCCGCCTGCCGTGCTGGGCGCCAGCAACTTGATGGCCTTGTCAGGCCAGGTCTGCGCCCCCAGACCCCCAGCGGCCAGACACAACGCCAGCGCGCTCAGCCAGCGCAGCCTTGCACTGCCACCGTTTTTTCCATTCGACATACCTCACCCTCCGTTGAAATGCGCCACAGCCCAGCGCTGAGGCGCCATGTTAGGGCATCTTTTAGGTGGGAGGTTTTTCAGAACGGCAGCCCCACGTAGTTCTCGGCCAGCGAGCGCTGCGCGGCCTCTGAAGAGAACAGGTAGGCCATGTCGGTTTCCTGCAGCTTCTGGTCGTACTCGATGGAGCCGGGGAAGGTGTGCAACATGGTGGTCATCCACCACGAGAAGCGCTGTGCTTTCCAGACGCGGGCCAAGGCCTTTTCGGAATACTTGTCCAGGCCGGAGCTGTCGCCGTTTTTGTACTGCGCCACCAGTGCGTGGTAGAGGTAATAGATGTCAGAAGCTGCGCTGTTCAGGCCACGCGCACCCGTGGGCGGCACAATGTGCGCCGCATCGCCGGCCAGGAACAAGTTGCCATAGCGCATGGGTTCGGCCACGAAAGAGCGCAACGGCGCGATCGATTTTTCAATGGACGGCCCGGTCACCAGCTTGTCAGCGACCTCCTGGGGCAAGCGCCGCTTCAACTCCTGCCAGAACGCATCGTCCGACCAGTTCTCGACACTGTCCGACAGGGGCACCTGGATGTAATAGCGGCTCAACACCTGCGAGCGCAGCGAGCACAGGGCAAAGCCCCGCTCGTGCTTGGCATAGATGAGTTCGGGTGACACAGGCTTGGTGCGCGAAAGCACGCCCAGCCATCCGAAAGGGTACACCTTCTCGTATTCCTTGAGCACATTCTTCGGAATGGAGCGGCGACTCACGCCATGGAAGCCATCGGCGCCAATGATGTAGTCGCAATCAATGCGAATGACTTCGTCGCCTTGTCGGTAGGTGACGTAGGGATTGGCGCTCTTCAGGTCGTGCGGTTGCACATCTTCGGCATTGTGGATCACCACACCATTCATGCGGTCACGCGCCTCGTACAGATCACGCGTCAATTCGGTCTGGCCATAGACCACCACCGAACTGCCCCCGCTGTATTTGTGCAAATCGACCCTGTCGAGCTTGCCATCGTGGGCGATGAAAAAACCATCGTGTATCTCGCCTTCGCGGTCCATGCGTTCACCGCATTGCGCTTCCCGCATCAGTTTGGCGAAACCATGCTCCAGCACTCCCGCGCGAATCCGGCTCAGCACGTACTCGCGGCTTTGCTTTTCAAGCACGATGTTGTCAATGCCTTTGAGGTGCAGCAATTGCGAGAGCATCAGGCCTGAAGGACCGCCACCGATGATGCAAACTTGGGTTTTCATGGTTGTCTCCAAATGTGGATGAGTAGAAAGTTGGCAGAAACTTTATACCTGAGACGATAAGCCCAATCGATGGTTTTCGACATAGCCAATTCCAGCCAAAACTTGTACATTTCGAACATGGCAAGTGCTTCATCGTCCATACAGTCCTACAGCCTCTTTGGTGAGTCCACACACTTGCCGGATGTACTGCATTGTGAAACCATTGCGGATCGCTCGGCGTTGCATGATTGGGAACTCGCACCGCATCGCCACGCGCGCTTGCACCAGTTGCTGCTCATTCGTTCTGGCGGCGGCACAGCTCACCTGGATGGCAAAGCCTATCCCTTGCATGCCAATGCCCTGGTCAACGTGCCGCCCGAGCATGTGCATGCCTTTCGCTTCACCCAAGGCACGCAAGGCTGGGTGACCACACTGGCTGACGAATTGCTGGATGAAATTTTTGTCCGTGTGGGCGATGTGCGGCAAGACCTGGAACACGCCTGCGTGCTGACCGCCACACCCAGCATTCAACAAACCATGGCCATGATCTGGGAGGAATTTTCATCCCAATCCAAGGCCAGGGCTTTGATCCTGCGTGGCCTCAGCACCACCTTGCTGGGCTGGGTGGCCAGGCAGATGCCGGGAGGGATGCCCAAAGGCCAGGTCACGACCGAGTCGGTCGGTGTCCAGCGCTTCAAGCAACTCATCGAACAACATTTTCTGGAGCACTGGCAAGTGGCCGATTACGCCAAAGCCCTGTCCATCTCCCCCACCCACCTCAGCCGCCTGACCCGAGCCGCCACAGGCGAATCGGCCAGCCGCCTGATCGAAGCGCGCCTGCTACGGGAAGCACGCCGCAACCTGGCCTACACCAACCTCAGCATCTCTACCATCGCCTATGCCCTGGGCTACACCGACCCAGCTTACTTCTCTCGTGTCTTCACCCAGGACGCCGGCATCTCACCCCGCAAATTCCGCGAAACCGGAATGGGGGTCAGGTCTTGAGCTCAAGACCTGACCCCCCTTATGAAAATGAATCGTCGCGAATGGCTGGCGGGTGCTTTGGCTTCCGTCTGTACAGCACCTCACAGCCTGGCACATGCCGACGCATGGCCAACCAAGCCTCTGCGTCTGGTTGTGCCGTTTGCACCGGGTGGGAGTTCTGAAATTGTGGCTCGCGCGGTCGCAGGTGAGATGGGAAAAACGCTGGGGCAGAGTGTTTTTGTCGAAAACAAACCCGGCGGCGCAGGCAATATTGCGATGCAGGAGGTTGCGCACGCCAGCGACGATCACACCCTGATTCTGGGACACATCGGCACGCTGGCCGTGAATCAATTCATTTTCCCGCGACTGCCCTACGATCCCAACAAAGACTTTACCCCCATCACGTTGGTCTCGAAAGTACCCAGCCTCTACGTGGTTTATCCAGACTTGCCGATCAGGAATTTGAAAGAGTTCGTAGCTTTCACCAAAGCCAGGCCAGGTCAATTGAACTATGGCTCCGCAGGAAATGGCAGCGCCGGACATCTGGCGTTTGAATACCTCAAAATGATCACGGATACCTTTGTGCTGCATGTTCCTTACCGCGGCACTGGACCGATGCTGACCGATTTGATGGCTGGCCGTCTGCAGGCTGCGTCCGTGGGCGCACCGGCTTTGTTGCCCTTCATCAAAGCCGGCAAGTTACGTTGCATCGCCACAGGCACCACAGCCCGTCTACCCCAATTGCCCGAAGTCATGACCGTCGCCGAGCAAGGCCACAAAGGTTTTGAAATGACCCAGTGGTACGGCCTGCTGGCGCCCAGCAGAATGGCACAGGAGCGCGTGGAGAAGCTGGAAAGAGAAGCCATGGCGGCCGCGCGTGGCAAAGTGGTGCAAGACAAACTGAGCCAGGACACGGCACTGGCGGTGGGCAACACACGCGCCGAATTTCAGGCCTTCATTCAGCAAGAGCAGGCACGCTGGAGGCCGGTGATCGCCAGAGCGCAGATCAAACCGGAAGGCGCTTGATCATCAAAGCGATATCAATTCACTAAAATCGCAATAATTGATACAAATATCAGATTTGAAATGAACGAAAGGAACTTCATGAAATCGGCCGTTTTGATCCTTGCAGCCATGCTCACCTCCACGATGGCTTGTGCTGATCTTTACAAATCGAATTTCACAGCGCCAGACAATCGCGGTGCACCAAGAGCTTACGGATTCGTTGTGGATTTGCAGTTTTCTGAAAATGGTCAAATTGCAGGCGAATTCAAGGAGTTCTTCGGCACCAGCGCGTGCCGATGGAATGGCGTGAAATTAAGCGGTGGCAATCTGCCGGACGGCAATTTCAGATGGTTGAGCGAAGAAAATGCCATGCGCAATTGCGGTCGCATCGTTTTCATTGGTCGTAAAGAAGGCGACAAAATTGTTGGACACTTGCCGAAATTTCAAGGCGCCAAAGTGGACCTTGAATTGTCGCCAACTCAATGACACTGGGGTCACGCCAGCTTCATCCCCAGCGTCTTGATCATCGCCCCCACTTGTCCTGGATGTCTGTCATTTCCCGAGTAAACGTCTGAAAAAGAAAAGCCCCAGCACAGGTCCGGGCAACAACAGCCAAGTCACGTTCGATCCGACCACAGGCAAGACCGATGTCACCCAGGTGATGGAAAAAACGGTGATGAAAAAACCAATGCTGTTCTGAATGGCCAGCGCAGCCCCCACCCACTCAGGTGGGCAGACTTGCGCCGACACGGCAGAAAACTGCGCCGAGTCCGCCACGACGGCCATCCCCCACACCAGAAGGGTCGCCAGACAGGCATACGCGCCCAGCGGCCTCATCCAGGGATAGGCCCAGCACATCACTCCGGATATGCCCAAGGCCACGGCCGCCATCCACGGGCTGCCGAATTGGCGACTGAGATGTCCTGCAAGCACAGCCCCTAAAGCGCCCATCGCCATGACGGCAAATGTCAACGCAGACACGAGACTGGCGGAATCACGCACGCCCCATTCACCCTGCTGCACCACATCTGCCACCAGAAACGGGGCCAATGTCCAAAAGGCATAAAGCTCCCACATGTGTCCAAAATAACCGAAGGCACTGGCGCGAAAGCGTGGATCTGTGAAGGCACGCCATGCAGCCCCCCACTTCATGGAGCGACGCGCCGATGCCGGGGGCAAGTGAGGACCATCACCCAGCAGGCCAATGACGACGCCGCCCAGGAGGGCCAGGACACTCGAGGTCAGCACCACGCTTTGCCAGGCCAACCCCACACCGGCAGCACGCACGGCATGGGGCAATGCGGAGCCCAGCGTCAACATTGCCACCAGCAGTCCAAGCGTTGAACCCGCGCCCCCCCGCGTCCAGGCGATCACCATCTTCATGCCCAGTGGATAAATGCCAGCCAGAGAGACACCCACGGCAAACCGCAGCACCAGGGCTTGCCCCACATCGGTGGCCCACAGGGCAAAACTTGCATTCAAGCTGGCCCCCAACAGACTGGCCACGGCGAACATACGGCTGGCCGAAAACCGATCGGCCCAACCGGTGGTGGCCATCATCAGGGTGCCCAGAATGAATCCCAGTTGTGTGGCACTGGTGAGATAGCCCAGTTGCGCGGTACTCAATTGCCAAGCCTGCGCCAGGCTTGGCGCGGCGCTGTTCGGACTGAACCACAACGAGGTGCCCAGCAATTGCGCGAGAACAATCGCCCCGATGGGGTGATCGCGAAGGGGCTTCACTCGGCTTCGAAGCGTTGCGCGCGCCAGGCCAATGCGGCTTGCAAGCCATCGGCCCGCGCGATGTCCATGAACTGAATCTTGTCGGGGGAGCCATGCGACTCAATCGAATGATCGATGTCCAGTGCAGCGGCCAGGGCCGACTCCAAACCCTGAATGTCGTAGGTGCGCTGAATCGCCTTCTTGGTCTGTTGCACCAGGTCTGGCGCCATCTTGGCGATGTTGCGTGCCACGCGCATCGCCACCGACAAATGCTCGCCGGCGGGAACCACCTCACTCACCAGCCCCATTTGCATCGCCAGTTGAGCTGTGACTTTGTCCTGACCACTGAGGATGATGCGCTTGGCGTGCTTGGGAGAAGCCATCCAGGGCAACAGCATCGTGACGATGCCTGCGCCAAATCGCAACTCGGGCTCGCCAAACACGGCATCATCGCCGGCGATGGTGATGTCACAAGCCAACGCCATTTCAAAAGCACCCGCCACGCAGGGGCCATGCACCGCAGCCACCGTGGGCTTGCCGCATCGCCAAAAACGCATGGTGGTGTGGAAGTCCAGATCGAGGATCTCTTTCCACACCTGCGCCCCCTTGGGGTTGCGCTGCATCTGGTCTTTCAAATCGAACCCGGATGAAAAACCTTTACCGGAACCACTCAAGACGATGACGCGCACCGCATCATCGCGCTCAAAAGCATCCATGGCGTGGCCAATCTCCAGAAGCATCTCTTTGGACAAGGCATTCAAACGCTCGGGCCGGTAAAGCTCAATGTGCCCCACGCCATCAGCCTGAGAAGTTCGTATCACCGTGTATGCATGGGTGGCCTGGGTCATGTGCAATTGCTCCGTTTCAATCTGTAAGAGGCTGAAGGACAGCGGTTGCGATCCATTGCTGCAACTGCCCACGATCTATCTTGCCAGTTCTGCCAGTAGGTAGTGTGTCACCAAGGTAATAGGTGTCGGGCAACTTGAATCGATCAAGATGCTGAAGCAGCGAGTGCCGCAACGCCTCTGGGCGCAACAGTGCCCCTGGCTTTCCGATCAGCAACGCATGAATCCGCTGGCCCATGATGGGATCGGGCATACCGGCCACCATGGCCTGGGCGACGCCGTCGCATTTGAGCAAGGCCAGCTCTACCTCCATCGGGGTGATCTTGTTGCCACCGCGCACGATCAGCTCTTTCAAGCGCCCCACCACCTGGACAAAACCGGTCGCATCCACCTGAGCCAGATCACCCGTTCGAAACCAACCTTCTTCACTGAAGCACTGACGGGTCAATTCTGGATCCCCCAGATAGCCCGCCATCATGTAGGGCGTGGACAGTTGCAACTCCCCCGTGACGCCTGGCGGGCAAGGCTGCCCTTTTCCATCGATCACGCGAAACGCAATCCCCGGGAAAGGCTTGCCAATACTGTCCGGGTGCGCCGCGTAGTCGCAGGGCTCCAACACAAAATCACTGGTCGATGTTTCTGTCAGACCATAGACATCAAAAAGCTCAGCAGGCGCAATGAACTCACGCAACTGCGCGGACAAAGCTGCCCCCAGCGACTCACCACCAATCACCACTTGCTTCAAACGCCCAGTCTGTTGCAACGCAGTTCGGGCCTGCGCCAGTTCTGCAGCGGTCAGCGTGCCGAAAGTGGCACGCACCATAGTAGGCACCACCCCCAAAAAGCTGATGGCCTCATGCTGAAGCAGACTCAGGAAATCTTGGGGGGTGAATCGACCGAGCGTGACAACACGCCCGCCTTGCAACAAAGTCATCAAGGCGACCCAGATACCGAAACTGAAGGTATTGTTCAACACCAGCAAGGTGGTGGTCTCAGCGTTCACCTGAAACAGACGCTGGTTCTGCGTCAGCTTGCCGGCAAAGGCCTGATGCGACAGCACCACGCCTTTGGGCTGTCCTGTTGAGCCGGAGGTGAAAATCACCAGCGCTGCATCTTGCAACACGTGCTGCGGTACTGCCTTGCCTGTCAGACGCTGCACCTTGTCCGCAGGCTCGGCCAGCCCATCCACCATGACCACACAAGCAGCCTTGGCCTGCAGCGCCTGCACCACTTCCGGCGGCGAAGTGCGATGCACAGAAGCCACCACGCCACCTGCCATCCAAACCCCCAGGAACGCCACAAAGTCACTGGGGTGGTTCGAGCACCGCACCATCACAGGCGCGTTTTCCACGCCCTCATCGCGCAATTGCGCCGCCAGCTCGCTGGCTTGACACCAGAAATCCTCGTAAGACAGCGCCACATCTCCAGACACCAGCGCTGGCCGAGGACCGTGACTCTCACACGCCTCCCGCAACGCTTTCACCAAAAGCGGCTCCGCCATAAACAATCTCCTCGTGCGTCTTGTGGGGGTCAGGTCTTGAGTTTTGCCTTTTTTCTGTGGATAACTATATGACACGAATTCGGATCCCAGTTATCCACAGATATCAGGCAAAACTCAAGACCTGACCCCATTGAATACTGGTTTTTTATACAGTATATTGATGGTATGTCAAATTTCACAATTTCCCTTGAAGGAACCCCCTGCCCGGTGAGTGCCCAGCCTGTATGGCTGAATATCTGCGCCTGGAAGGTGCCCGCAGGTTTTCCATCTCCTGCGGCTGATCATGTTCAAAGCCGGATTGATCTGAACGATCATCTCATCCAGAACAAGGAAGCCACGTTCTTATTCAGGGTGCGAGGGGACTCGATGATGGACATTGGCATTTATGAAGGCGACACGCTGATCGTTGATCGCAGCGTGGAGCCCTTGCACAATCACATCGTGCTGGCCGTTTTGAACAATGAGTTCACCGTCAAACGCCTTTACAAGCGCGGTGGCGTGGTTCAACTGATACCAGAAAATGCTACGTATCCCCACCATGTCATTCAGTCCGATGACGAGTTGCGCATCTGGGGGGTGGTCACCTTCAATCTGCACAAACTGTGTTGAAACAAAATTTGCGCGATCAGACCGTATGAAGCAGCAATTGGCACTGGTGGATTGCAATAACTTTTACGTTTCCTGCGAGAGGGTTTTTCGTCCCGACCTGGCGCAGAAACCGGTTGTGGTCCTCTCGAACAATGATGGCTGTGTGGTCTCACGCTCCAATGAAGCCAAGGCGCTGGGCATTGCCATGGGACAGCCCTGGTTTACGCAAAAAGCATGGGCTGCAGCGCACGGCGTCGTAGCGCTGAGCAGCAACTATGCGTTGTATGCTGACATGTCTAACCGAGTCATGTCGATTTTGCAAACTTATGCACCTCGATGCGAGATCTACAGCATTGATGAATGTTTTCTGGACCTCAGCGGAATGCCGCATCTGAAACAGATCACCCAGGACATTCATCAACGCATTCGGCAATGGACGGGGCTCCCGGTTTGCGTTGGCATCGGGCCCACAAAAACACTGGCCAAACTTGCCAACCATGTGGCCAAGAGTCATCCGCGTTCCCGTGGTGTTTTCAATTACAACGCGCTCAGCGACGCCCAGAAAACAAAGTTGCTGGATCGCATCACGGTGGAACAGGTCTGGGGCATTGGGCGCCGAATGAGTGCTCGACTTGCTGAACGCGACATCCACACGGCACTTGAATTGCGACAGTGTCACCCCGCGACACTGCGTGCGGAATTGGGTGTGTTGATGGAGCGCACGCAACGCGAATTGCAAGAGTGGCCATGCATGGAATTGCAAACCCGGCCTGCCAGCAAAAAGCAAATCATTTCCAGCCGATCTTTCGGTCAACTGATCCAAGACCTGGACGTGTTGAAAGCCGCGATCGGTACGTTCGCCGCCCATGCCTGCACCAGACTCAAAGCCCAAGGCTCTCATGCTTTGCAAGTTGAAGTCTTCCTGCAAACCGATCGCCATCGCCATGAACTGCCGCAGCACAAAACGTCTTTGGCAACCGCACTCACATCGCCCACACAAGATCTGCACACCATCACTGATTGCGCCGTCCATTTGCTGACGCAAATCTACCAACCACAGTACCACTACAAAAAAGCAGGTGTGATGCTGAGCAACATCTCTCCCGCCCATCAGCACCAGGCCCACCTGATGGCACCAGAACGAACTCAGAGCCGACATGCCAGACTGACACAAGCCCTGGAACGCTTGAATCAACGATTTGGGCATGACACCATCCGACGCTCAGCACAGAAGAACCACACACAATGGCAAATGCGCCAGGCCCACAAATCACCTGCCTACACCACCGATTGGCAAGCCTTGCCCATCGCTAACGCTAAGGGGGTCAGGTCTTGAGTTTAAAACTCAAGACCTGACCCCATGGCTATTGCATCAGCAAACCGCCGTCGACGTGGATCGCCTGGCCGGTGAGGTAGTCGGCTGCGGGGGATGCGAGGAACATGGCCAGGCCGGCCACATCGGACGGATGCTGGGCACGGCCCATAGGGACCGCTGCGACGCGCTGGGCGAAGGCCTCGCCCTCGGCCAGGCCCAGAAGGGGCGCCCAGTCTTTGTCCATCTTGGCCCACATGTCGGTGTCAACCAGCCCAGGACACAAGGCATTGACCGTGAGGTCAGGCGCCAGCGTGTAGGCTGCGCTGTGTGTCATGCTGATGACCGCCGCCTTGCTGGCACGATATGGCGCAATCACTTTGGCGATGGGACCCGCGCCATTCCGTCCGGCCACACTGGCCAGCGTCAGGATCTTGCCACGCGGACGCCCAGGCGCCAGCGGCGCTTGCTGTTTCATTTGCCGCGCCGCGGCCTGAAGGGAAAGAAAAGTGCCCGTGACATTGACGGCCATCATGCGCGCCCAGTCATCCGCATCCAGGTCCATGAATGGCTTGACCTGGCTGATCCCGGCATTGCAGATCGCCACATCAAGTCGCCCAAAGTGCTTCACCGCAGCAGCCACCCAGGCCTGGTTGTCATCGGCTTGGGTGACGTCGGCACGCACAGCGACGGCTTGATGGCCGTCACCTCGCAGGGACTCGGCAGCGGCTTGCGCGGCCCCCTCCTGCACGTCGCCAATCACCAGACGCGCGCCCGCACTGCCAAAAGCGCGCGCCAGCCCCAGGCCAATGCCTTGGGCAGCACCGGTGATCGCCACCACCAGGCCGTCAGGCAATATCAATCCATTGGCGTTCATGGTTCATCACCCTTTAGTGCAAAAATTTATTCATACCGAAACCACCTTACCCGGATTGAGCATATTGGTCGGGTCCAGCGCTTTTTTCAGGGTCTGCATCAGTGCAATTTCCTCGGGGCTGCGAGAGAAGCCAAGCCACTTTTTCTTCTGCGTGCCGATGCCATGTTCAGCCGAGATGGAGCCACCGCATTCTTTCACCAGCCCATAAATCACAGCGTCCATCGCTTCCTTGGGCTGCGCCAACAGGCTCACACCTTCGGCCCAAGCCACCAGATGCAGGTTGCCATCGCCGACATGGCCGTAATAGATGCTGTGCACGCCCCCATGGGGCAAGGCCAGCAAACCCGTTTTGCAACGGTCCACGAATTCGTTCATGCGTCCCACCGGCATGGCGACGTCGTAAGAAATATGCGGGCCGATCACCTGGAAGAATTCGGCACAAGCGTCACGCAATGCCCAGAAGCCTTTGACATCGGCCAGGCTTTGCGCCACAGCGGCATCGGCCAGCAAGCCCTGGTTCAAGATCGATTCAAGCCAGGCTTGAAACCGCGGCGGGTCTGAGAGTTCATCGACGCCTTGCGCTTCAATAAGCACATATTGTCCGTGACCAGCTCCCACCGCCGCCTTGACGTGGGCGCGCTGGGTCACCACATGCCAGTAATCAGGCCACATGACCTCAAAGGCAGAAAGTGTCGGCCCCAGGCCAGCACGTGCGGCCTTGAGCAAGCCCACCAGCGCATCAAAATCCTTCACGGCACACAATGCCGCCATCGTGCATTGAGGCTTGGGGTGCAAGCGCAGCACAACCCGCGTGATCACGCCCAATGTCCCCTCGCTGCCAATGAACAACTGCTTGAGGTCGTAACCCGCGTTGTTCTTGAGCATCTTGTTCAGGCTGGTCACGATGGTGCCGTCGGGCAGCACCACTTCCAGTCCCAGCACAAGTTCGCGTGCCATGCCGTAGCGAATCACGCGATTGCCGCCCGCATTGGTCGACAGGTTGCCTCCGATAGCGCATGAACCGCGTGCGCCCAGGTCCAGCGAAAAGAACAGGCCTGCATTGTCAGCGGCTTGCTGGATGGCTTCCAGTGGCGTCCCCGCCCACACGGTCATGGTGCTGCTGGCAGCGTCAATCTCCTGCACACCCACCATGCGCTCCATGGACAAGGCAACCCAGCCATCTTCAGGGCGTGCGCCTCCACACAAACCCGTGAGCCCACCTTGGGGGACCACCTTCAGCCCCGCCTGGGCACAGGCTTTCAGCGCCAGGCTGACCTGCTGTGCATCCATCGGCCGGATGACGGCAATCGGTTCTGTCGGTGCCTGGCTGCTCCAGTCGTTCCGGTTGCGCTCGGGAATGTCCTGGCCGAACAAAACCGCTTGTGGACCCAACTGCTTTTGAAGATCGGAAAGTACGGAGGGAAGAGAGGGATCGAGAGATTCGGTCATCACAAGATTATTTGTATGCAGGACAACATCACCTACTGTGAAAACCCCTAGAAGCTGACATAAATTGTCTTTGTCGTTTATCGCGACCTTGAATCGGCGCAACTGGCTCGATTTCACACATTGCAAACCACTGGCGCGTATTGCGTTCGCCAAGTAAGCCCCCCGTAACGGGACTCAACGAAAGATGCAAGGACTCGCAAGAGAGACAGTCATCGAGATCCAACGGTCACTTCTTAACATTGAAATGTTATATTTAACAAATATATAGTTTCTTTCAAATCATGTGTTGCAAGGCTTGCACGCATGTCCCAGGTTTGGAAGTTTCCCTCCCTGACGGGTCACAGGCCACCACTCATGAATCTTCAACAATTGCGACAGACATTTCTGAATTTGCGCAAGCGTTGGCCGCAGAACTGGCCGGGATTCGACAGAGTGGTTCAAAGTGCTTTGCATCAGCTGGGCCACAGCGCAAATGAACCTCTTGCACCTCGTTTGCAGGCCATGCATGCTTGCATCCTGGAGGTTGCCATGCAAGTCGAGCAAGTCGGGCAAGCACAGGCGCTACAAGGGCGAGAGCCCGACTACCACAACCGGCTTCATATTTCAGACACCCTGGTGGCCTTGACGGCCTTGTTGCTGCAGCAACGGGCAGTGGATCAGCGCGCAGCCCAAGGGCCGTTATCGCCTCAGGAATGGCAAATGGTCTTGGCCATTTGCAGCCACGATCTTTTGCATACCGGAGGCATCAACCGCTACACCTCCGAGCTGGAAGCGCAATCTCTGGCAGCGCTGACACCACTGATGCAGCGTCACGGCGTGATGGATGAAGACCAGGCAGCCATCGGCTACATGATTCTTCAAACAGATCCCAGCCTGGTGAAGGCCTCGCACCAGCAGGTTCGGCAAGCACCTTTTGACCTCACGCGACTGTCGTGCCAAACCGTTCTGATCCAGGAAGCAGACATTCTGGCCAGCGCCTTGCCCCAGATTGGCGAAGCACTGACACGACAGCTGTCTCAGGAGTGGTCGAAGATTGACCCGCAACGGGCGCAATCCTTGCTGAGCGTGCAGGCACGCCTGTTCTTTTTGCGCGAGATGGCGCTTTTCTCCAGCCCGGCAAGCCAGCGCCTGGGCATACAGGCACTGATTGATCGCCATACGGCGTCACTGGTCAAATCAGGGTAATGCTGCCATGCATCCGGTGTGTGCCTGCCATGCATCGCGATGCGACCATCCTCGGGTATGGCCCCACTCAGGCATGACCACAAGCTGCCCGGGCTTCAGCCTTTGGGCATAGCGTCCGATGGTGTGCGCAGGCACCACACCATCACGCTCACCAAAAAGGTAGGCCGCTGGCGCAGTCGGCTGGCCTGACGGCAGCAGAGCAGGGTCTTGTGACAAATGCAGGGGCGCCACCCGATGGTGCCCGGTCCAGGCCTGCAAATCCAGCGGTGCCGCCAAAGTCACCAGGCAAGCCACATCCCGACGCGTTGCGGCCAGCAGCACCGCCATCGTGCCGCCTCCTGAGTGCCCGATCAGCTCCAGTTGCCCTGCCCCACTTTGCGCGATCATCTGGTCCAGTCGCTGCTGCATCTGGGCCTGGACTTCGGTGCCATGGCGGGCATCGGTCCACCAGCTGTGCGGACACATCGCTCGCGTCTGTGCATTCAAATACTGGCATGGTCGCGCCAGATAGGCCACATCGGTATGCGCATCTGACGCAGCCAGATCCAGCGCAACAGAGAATCCGGGTGTCGGATCGGTGGGGGGCAAAGTGTGCGACCACCATGCCGCACCATCGCCTTCGATGTAAACACGCAAGCGTCTCAGCGGCGTCGCCGAGGATGTCGGCCCCGTACGCAGCCAGGCTTTCAACGTGACCTGCCCCTGCACAGGCTGAAAACCTTGCGCTTGCAAGATGTGATCTGCACGGTCTTTCGGTTGCAACGGGGCACACCCTGTCAGACCGATCAGACCGATCATCCCCCAAAGCAGGGACATCGAGCGCGTTTTCACGCTGTCAGCGAATCATCGGGATGCGAGGTGCAGTCAGTTGCTGCAGCAAAGCGTCGAACCCACCGCTGGTGAGAAACGCCGGGCGATCGCGCAGCAATTGCAGGCGCAACTCGCCAGGTTGCAAAACCTTTGGCGCAAATCCACTCAAGTCTTTGCCCACCACCGTTTGTTCCCCGGTGTCCAGACTCATTTCCGTTTCGCCTGAGTGAACGAAGTTGTAAATGCCAGCACGGTCCTTGGCGCCTTCGGGCACGATAGCCACTTCAATATCGGTGCCACGGATGCCGATCGTCGCCGCGCCAGCGTCATACTTGACGTTGGCGGGCTGGGCTTTGGCGATCTGTCCGCTCACAGCGCGCAAGGTGCCTGACACCAGACTGGTATTGACCGCATCGGTGGGTTTTTTCTCAAAGCGAAACTGGCTGATCTTGACCTTGCTGTCGGAGCGCACGATCATGGTCGAATTGTCCTTGAAGCGCACCAGCACTTCCGCCCCCGCTGCGGTGGCGATCAGGTCGCCGGTGTTGACCGTCTCGCTGGCTTTGGCCTCGCGTGTGCTGTTGTCTGCCGCCGTGATGGTCGCCTTGCCCGACAAACGCGCAATCGTGCCAGCCTCCTGTGCCTGCGCCAAGGCCTGGCACAGCAACAGAGCCGCGCCTAATACCCATCCCCAGGTTCGCGACAATTGATTCATGGTGTTCTCCTCGCCTTACTTGCTGTCAAATTTTTTCACGCCATCCCAATCAGGTCCCGGCGGATCCAGACGGTACTCAGCCACCCGTTGCAGGTAGATGCCGTACAGGCGCGTTTCGGGCTGAGCTTGTTGCAAGGTCGTCAACAAGGCTTCGGCCTCATCCCATCGCTGAGCGCGATACGCTGCCAAAGCCTGCTCCCACTGCTGAAGCTGCGCCAGCGTGTCTTTGTCGACTTCGCTCGCCAGGGCCAGCGGTTCGTAGATCTGGATCGGGATGTCTTTGCCTTTCACCCGTACGGCATCGATTTCACGAAAAACGATACCCTGGGCAAGGCGCGCAGTTTCCTGTGACACCAGCACACCCACGCCGTACTGTCGCGTGATGCCTTCCAGACGCGAGCCCAGATTGACCGTATCGCCCATGACCGTGTAAGCCTTGCGGACCTGCGAACCCATGTCGCCCACGGTCATCTCGCCACTGCTCAAACCCACACCCACTGCAATCGCTGGCCAGCCTTTCTTTTCAAAGGCCGCCTTGAGCTGCTGCAAGCCTTGCTGCATTCTCAGCGCGGCCGTGACGCCGCGTGTGGCATGGTTTTCATCGGGCACAGGCGCACCCCAGAAAGCCATGATCGCATCGCCAATGTACTTGTCCAGTGTCCCGCCCTCTTCACGAATGATCATGCTCATCGAGGTCAGGTATTCATTGATGAAAGCTGCCAGTTCATGCGGCGACAGGCGCTCAGAAATGGAGGTGAAGCCCACCACGTCAGCAAACAGAACAGTCAGCACCTCCTTTTTGCCTTCCATGCTGTATTTCTCGGGATCTTCAGCCATTTTGTCGACCAGTTCAGGTGGCACATACTGACCAAACAATTCGGTGAATTGCCGTTTGGATCGGGCTTCCACCAGATAACCGTAAGCCATGTTGACCACATAAATCATGAGCGTCAGCACCAGCAGACTGGCCAGGGGCAAGACCAGACCGCTTTGCCATGCCGCGTAGCTGAGGTAGGAAAAGCCGCCCACTGCGCCCGCCGTGATCAGCAAGCTCCACAGCGGCGACAGGGAGGCCATCCACACGGCCAGCAGGACCCCGATCACCAGCACAGCCATCCACTCCAAACCCTTGAGGTAGGCCGGCATGGCCTTGAGTGCACCAGGCTCAGGACTGATCATGCCCGCGATCAGGTTGGCATGCACTTCAACGCCTGGATAGATGGCGCTGACGGGCGTTGCTCTCAAATCGGCCAGGCCCAGCGCCGTGGTGCCCATCAAGGCGATCTTGTTCTGCAATGCCTCCAGGGGCACTTTGCCGGTATACACATCGGCCAGCGAAATGTACTGAAAACTGCCCTGCGGTCCACGGTAAGGAATCAGCACCTGGGTGCGGTCATCGACCGGGACTTGCAAGGGCCCCAGCCCGATGGCCTCCAACGACACGCGCCCGGCCGAAGGTGGCAAGGCTTCGGCATCTGGCAGCAGTTGAACGCCCGGCAGCATGTCGGGCATGCGCCCCATTCGGGTGTGCTCGGGGTTTTCAATCCCAATCAGCAAACGCACCATGGCCATCGACAAGGACTCGTAATACTGTCCCTTGTACTCCAGGAACATGGGCACACGGCGGATCACGCCATCGGCATCAATGGTGGGGTTGAAATGCCCTGACATGGCGGCGCTGGCCATGAGACTGGGCAGGTTGGCGCCAAAGCCCGTGCGCTTGGGAAAGCTGGCATCATGGCGCTGAAATGCATCTGGCGGCAGGCTGGGATCTGGCAGCACCCCAGACTCGAGCGCATCGACCGCCGAATTGAAATAAAACCCCATGACCACCGGCCGGTCCTTGAGCGCCTGGGCGAACAAAGCCTCGTGGTCCAGACGAGGGCTCATTTTTTCAAGCGCCTGGGTGTATTGGGGCACATGCCTGAGTTCATTCTTCGCCAGTTGCTGCAACACCTCCAGGCCCGACCCGCGATCTTTCTCGGCCCAGACCGAGTCAAAACCCAGCAACTTGATCTGGTAGCGGTCGAACAGCGTGTTGACGATGGTCGCCATCTTGTCCTGCCCCCAGGGCCAGCGTCCCAGTTCGGGCAAGGCCAGGCTTTTTTCGTCGATGTCCAGAATGACAATGTTGGGATCGACGCCACCTGGCAAGGTCAGCTTCAGGCGCGTGTCGTAAATGATGTTGTCCAGCTGATCGATGAGCCGGATGGGCATGTGGCCTGAGACGTGACTCAGGACCCCCAGGGTCACCAACAGACCGGCCAGAATCCTCAGTGCTGATTTGCGCAGGCGCGACACAAGGCGTGAGAAAAGATCATGCATACCGTGAACCTCGGGTCAAGCCATTCATGCTTCAGCGCCGACTCAGCCGCGCTTGCGCAGGGCGTTGTGCATGCTTTGCTGCAGCATCAGCGCCTCAAAAACCGACATCATCATGGGTGACTGCGCCTGCAAGAGAATCTTCAGATTCTCGGCCGTGATTTGCAGGCACACCACATCGTCCAAAGCGGCAGCTGAAGCGCCACGTATGCCACCTGGCAACATGGCCTGCTCGCCAAAGGATTCGCCGACACTCAAGCTGGCAAAGGCCACACCTGACTTGGCATCCAGCATCTGGACCGTGCCAGACTGTATGACGTAGAGCTTGTCCGCGGAATCGCCCGCATTGAAAAGCCGCTCACCGGCACTGAACCGTATCTCTTCGAAATCGCTCATCGCAGCACCTCGGGAACAGATTTGAGCGCGAGTGTACGCACCACGGCCGAACGCAGAATGCCACGCAGACCGGCAGGCATTTTGGACAGCAGGACATCGACTTTTTGCATCGCCACCAGACGCGCCTGAACGGCATCCACGGCCACCACCGTCATGCTGTAGGGCAAGCCTCCCAAACCTTCGGCCAGACCAATGACACTGCCGGGCCCCAATCGATAGATGGTGTCGCCGTCAATGCCCAGCAAATGCCCTGAGACAATGAAATACGCCGCATGAACTTCCGTACCCTGCGTGACAAGTCGCTTGCGCGCACTGAAGGAAGCGCTGCTGAATTGCGACGAGCCCCAGAGCGTGAAGTACAGGCGTTCTTCACTGCTCAGTTTTCCCGACCCATACAACTCAAGGCTCTTGGGCGAGTAGGGGTCGACCACGCCCAAGGCGTGCAGGTGATCGATGTCGACGGCAAAACTGGAACTGATTTCTTTGGCTTCCATCGCAACCTCGTCTCGTTCAATAACGGTAACCGACGTACAGTCTCATCTGATGGCGGTCACGCTCCCTTTGCGCCACCAAAGCGCCAAAGATGCCGCCAGAAGACATGTTCAGTCCAAGTTGCCACTGACCTGTCGCACTGTATTCCACAGGCTGCGTATCGCCGCCAGATGCACGCAGTGTGTTGAACAAGCGGTAGTGCGCCACAAAAGGCGAGAACGTTTCACCGGGATACATCAACTGCGCCCCCACGCGCGCCTGATTCAATCGCGTCATCGTGTCATCGTCAGCGCCTGTGGAGGCTGCAATGCGATCCAGCGTGACGTTGTAATTGGCTTTCAGCATGACAAACGCCTTGCCCCACTCATGCATGTCGGTGATGCCTACCGAGGCCAAACGGCGGTGGTCCACGGGCTTGGTGCTCTTGGAGGCGCTCACATAGTCCAGGTTCGATTGGCCTGCGCCAATGCTCATGTCAATGGCCCGCATGGGCGTCATCTGGTACACCAGATACGGTGCCAGTGTGTAGCCATGGCCGCGAAGCTCGGCCCCCGTGGCAGTACCCGCAGACAGCGTTTGGGTGGTTGCGGCAAGTTGATCCAGAGACACGGTGACACCGCCCATCCAGGGCCCCTCATCGCGGTACTCGATGCCTGCAATCGCCAGCGTCACAGCGCCCTGGGACGTGATGGGCAGGATGTTGTTGTTGAAGGTGCTGCGCACTGGCGTGGCCCACAAACTCCAGGGGCTGTCCTCCGCGGCAGCGGCCAGCCCACCACGCGGTCCCGCTTCACCCGCATCGCCCAGGCGCCAGCGAAAGACACCCATCCCCCCCATCATCGAAGACAGATAGGAATTGGACAAGGCATTGACCGTGGTGGTCGAGATGACTTGTGACACCGCCGACAGATTGGTTTTGCGCTCAGCACTTTGGGCCACAGCATGCGAGGATGCGTGTAACGCGAACGCACCCAAGCTTATGCGAAAAATCAGAGAGAGATTCATAGCCATGAGGTTCAAAAAGTAAAAGTTCAATCCACTAACGCGCCAGCAGGTAAAGCTGAGCCTTGCGAAGGGCATCGGTGGGTGTGCCCTGGGCAGAGGAGAGCAACAACAAATAGCTTTCAGCCTGACCCACCACCATGGTCGCGTAGTCGCTGGTCACCTGGAACACGGTCTGGATGGCGTTGATGACATCGACCGATGAGCGGATGCCTCCTTGAAAACTTCGGGTGTTGGCCTCCACACTCAAACGCGCGGCCTCAATGGCCTCGAACTGCGCGCCCAGCAACGCCACACCTGAGCTCACCTGATTCCAGGCTTTTTCGACGTCGACGCGAATTTTTTCCTCAGCTTCACGTCGGTTCTCGATCGCCTTGAGGTGATTATGCTGCGCGGTCTCATGGCCAATCACCGTGCCGGCCTGAAGCGGCATGTTCAAGACCAGGCCTGTCGAGACATTGTTCAGGTTGGCTGAACTGCTGTTGATGTAGGCCGCCGAAACGGTGGGCATCAAAGCACCCTTGGCGCGCGTGACTTCCAGCTCAGCCATTTTTTCGCTCATGCGCGCCGCCAGCACAGCGGGATGGCGCGCCATCGACTGCGCCACGTAATCATCGAGCGGCAAAAAATTCAAAGCCGCATGTTTTTCAGGCAACACGAACTCCGCCACCCGTGGACGCTCGCCAACGATGGCCGCGTATTGCTTGGCCGCCGCTTCAAGCTGCGCACTCAGCAACAGATGCTGGGCCCGCGCTTGTGCCAGTTTGACTTCAAGGTCGCGCTGATCGGTGATGGTGCCTTGCCCCATGGCGTAAAGCTTGCGGGCCCGCTCGGTTTGCTGGGTCAGCGCGGTCAGACGGGCCTGGTTCAGGCGCTGGTTTTCCACAGCCAGAATGATGCCCGTGGCCGCCTTGAACAAGCGTTGCGCCAGATCGGCTTGCTGGACCATGAAATTGGCTTGCGCATAATCGGCCCGCGGGTCCTGCATTTTCAACAATGCCAGTTTTTCAGCGCTGAACAAAGGCTGGGTCACCGTCACGGTGCGACGACCCGAGATGTCAGTCTGCAGGCGTTGCGTGTTGATGTTGGCCTCTGGCAAATAGGCCAGTCGCGCCTGCTCGGCCAGGGTCAGGTTGGCCCCCTTCTCCGCTTGTGCAGCACGGTAATGCGGATCGTATTGCATGGCTTTTTGAAAATCGGCCAGCAGATCCAGTGCCCACGCAGGTGACATCGTGGCCATCAACAATCCACTTGCCAGCATCGCCAGCCATCGCTTGATTTGCATCCTTTTGTCCTGATGTGTCACGGCGTGCCCTTATTGCTTGAACGCCACCGCCATTTTGTCGGTGAGTGGTTTCAACAGGTAGCTCATGAAAGAGCGCTCGCCTGATTTGATCACCACATCCACCGGCATGCCGGGTTGAATTTTCAGATCGCCCAGTCGTGCCATGCCCTGAGGCGTCACCGTGACTTGCGCCAAATAGTAGTCTCCCTCTGTGGGATGGGTCACAGGCTCTTTGTCGGCGCCCACCACCTGCACCAGCCCTTCGACCACGGGCGTGGTAGATTGATTGAAACCGACAAAACGCAAATCGGCAGGCTGCCCAACACTCACCTTGTCAATGATCAGCGCGGGTATCTTGGCCTGAACCACCAACTGCTCCTGCGTCGGCACGATTTCCATGAGCACCTGGCCGGGGGTGATCACCCCGCCCACGCTGAACACTTTCAAGCCCACGATGCTGCCACCCACTTGCGCGCGCACTTCGGTGAGTTGACGCTCAAAAGCCGCCGCATCCAATTTGCCCAGCAGGGCGTCACGGTTCTTTTGCGTTTCTTGCAATTGCTGATGAATGTCTTTGAGCAAGGCGCTGCGCAGTTGCGTTTTCTGAATGCGTGCACGCGCCATGTCGGCTTGCAGGCTGGCAATGCTGGAGTCCAGCTCGGTCTTTTGACGCTCGGCCTGATTGGCCTGCATCTGGGGCACATAGCCGCCCTTGGCCAGCTCCAGGGTGTTGCTCATCTCCTGGGTCAGACTGCGCAACTGGATCATGCGCGACTCCAGCACCCGTCCCTGACCGGCAATCTGCTCATCCAGGCCCGCCATCTGGCTCTGGTACTCGGCCTTGCGCGACTGGAACAAACGGCTTTGCAGGCTTTTGGCTTCGCGCACCCGTTCGTCATTGGCCTTGAACCGACGTGCCAACTCGGGGCTCCATTCGATGGCACCAAAGTCGTTCTGCTCGGCCTTCAGGCGTGACTCTGTGGCCAGCAGGTTGATGTACTGCAATTGAACGCTGGTCAATTCGGCATCGGTGCGCAAGGGATTGATGCGCAACAGCACATCCCCTTCCTTCACCACAGCCCCCTCTTTCACCTCAATAGACTGCACCACGCCACCCGCAGGATGTTGAACCGCCTTGCGATTGCCCAGCACATTCACGTTGCCCTGCACTGACACGCCAGCATCAATCGGCGCCAGGATCGACCAGGCCAGAAAGACGAAAAAAAACCCCAGGAACCAGAAGGTAGCCAAGCGACGAATGGGCGACTCGCTGACTTTGACAGGCTCGATGTCCCGGGGACGCAAGCTGCTTGGATCGTAGGGGTTCCAGCCATCGATTGCATCAAACCATCCTGGGGTACGCTGGCTCATGGCATCCCTCCCGCAGCACCCGTTGCTTCCGGCGGCGGCACCACTTGAAGCTTGCGAATCGCCTCCATGATGTCCTTGGGGTGGTCAAAGGCCACCTGCTGGCCCTCCTTGAGCACCAGCATCCGATCCACCATGCCAATCAGGCGTGGGCGATGGGTGGTCAGAATGACCGTGCTGCCCGCTTGCTTCAATGCGCCGATCGCTTCCATCAGGCTTTGCTCGCCAGGCTCATCCAGGTTGGAGTTGGGCTCGTCCATGACCACGTACTTGGGCATGCCATACAAAGCCCTGGCAATCGCCAGACGCTGGCGTTGACCGCCCGATGGCGCAAAGCCACTGTCGCCCATGGGCGTGTCATAGCCCTTGGGGAATTGAAGAATGGTTTCATGCATGCCCGCGAGCTGCGCCGCCTGGACCACTTTGTCTGCATCAACGGTGCCCAAGCGCGCAATGTTCTCGGCCACCGTCCCCTCGAAAAATTCAATCTCTTGCGGCACATAGCCCACCAGTGGCCCCACTTCGTCATGGCTCCAGTCACTGATTTCAACGCCATCCAGCCGCACCGAGCCACTCACCGGTGCCCACACCCCCAGCAGCAACTTCACCAGCGAGGTCTTGCCCGACGCGCTGGGACCCACAATGGCCATGACCTGCCCCGGCTCCAGGGCAAACCCGATCTGGCTCAGCACTTGCCGAGGGTGCCCCGGAGGTTGGGCGCAGGCCGCTTTCACCGACACGCGTCCCTGGGGGGGTGGCAAGGCCATCGGTTTTTTGCCAAGCCGGTCATCATCGCGCAGCAAATCATTGAGCCGTTCGTAGGCTTGCCTGGCTGCCACAATGTCTTTCCAGCTCGCCAACAACTTTTGCACCGGCGCAACCGCCTTGCCGATCAGCATCGAGGCCACAATCACCATGCCGCCTGTGATCAGGTTTTCCATGGCCAGGTACACAGCCAGGCCGAGTTGAAGTGAAGGCAATGCCTTTTGCAGAAAGCCCGAAAAACCACCCCACAGCCCCGCCGCCTCGGAAGCTTGGACCTGGTGCGTCAGAAACTGGCGATGCTGCGCATACCAGCGATTGCGCACCGCGCCCAACATGCCCAGGGCCATGGTGGTCTCCGCATGCTTGAGGTTGCTGGAAGCCACCCGCGATGCCTCTGCATTGGCATTGTTGGCCTCCTTCAGAATGGGGGCGGTCCAGCGCATGGTCCAAAAGGACACGAACACCATCAAGGCCGCCGAAGCCGCCGCAAAAATGGCCAGATACGGATGAAAGAGACCTGCCACCAAGATGAACAGCACTGCAAACGGCGCATCCATGAGCGCCAGAATGGGGGGGCCGGTCAGGAATTGGCGCAAAGCCAGCAAGTCGCCCAGCAATTGATGGACATTGACGTTCTTGCGGCCCACGAAACGCCGGAACGACGCGTCAAACACATCGGCCGACAACTCCCAGTCGATCCGCAGGGACAGGCGAACCATGAGCCTGGCGCGAATCCATTCAAGGGCTGACCAGAACACATAAAAACCCACCACCACCAGCGTCAACGAGACCAGGGTGACGCCACTGCGCGAGGTCAACACCCGGTCGTAGGCACTCATCATGTAGAGCATGGGCGTGAGGCCCAGCAAATCGATGGCAAAGGTGAGCAAGAAAGCCACGCCAGCGGCCCCCTTGCATTGCATCAACAGACGCCGCAGCGGCTGGGATGACAGGTCTTTCGAATCCGTTGCTTGTCCCATGGTGGCATTGTCACTTATTTAGGTTGTAACAAATCTTGCGCCAAGGCGTCTGCCACCGCCTCCAGATGCGTTCCCAGCACAGTCACTTCCACAGGCTGGGAGGACGTCGCATCCAGTTCGTAGGACTTGAGCGCGCCACCTGCCGCAGGCACAACATTGACATGATCGACACCGATGGCCATCAAGGCATTCACCCATTCGGGTTGGCCAGCTTGCGCATCTGCGAGCAGCGCCTCGAACGAGGCCGAATCCATGATCAGCTCGGCGCCGTGCTCGCCAAAGAGATGTTTGGCCTGCTGGGTTTGTGCATCCATGAAGCCAGACAGAATCTCCTTCAAGTCCTGTGCCTTGGCCAGACTCAAGCCCAGTTTGACCCAGGCGGTGTCGGCCGCATTGACCTGATCCACCCCCAACTCGCTCATGGTGGCGAGGCTGGTGGACATCAGGTTCTGCCCCTTCGCCATGTCCAGCATCAAGGTGCCTGATGGCTGGGCATGCAACATGCCCGCCTCGTACAAGGTCTGGGCCAGGGTCTCGTTGACATGGACGCCCGATTCAGCACCCAAATCCAGCGCGCCCAGACCATCGGTCTGGAGCTGCGCGACCTGGGTTTTCCAATACGCGCGTTCATGCAAGGTCTGAGTGGCCAACGGCTCCCTGGCGGCGTACTGAAGCGCATCCACCACTTCGGCCAGGTCGTGCGCCTGGGGCAGCGACACGCCGGCAAGTCCTTTGCTTTGCCAGCCGTTCAACTTCACCACCAGATCGACGCCACTGGACTGCCACTCGCTCGACAAGCCCAGGTACTTGCCGTGGGCCTGTTCGTAGCGCAGTTCGAGGTGGTCCACGCCCGCATCTTTCAAGGCGCTGGCCAGACCCACTGTGTTCTCGATCGCAAGTGCCTGAGGCGTTTCAGAAAGCCGGATCTCGGACACAGCGGTCCAAGAATCAGAACTTCCTGCCAATTTCAGCTGGTAGTAACGATAGGCGGTGAGGTTGTCAAATTCGACCGTCGGGAACTCGGCCTCGCGCAGGGAAGGCGGCTGCAAGCCCCCCGATGCAATGCGGTTGTAAATGGTTCCATCCAAGGACCCCCACAACTCATACTGGTGCGGATCGGCCTGTGTGCCAGTTCCCCAGTTCTGCTGGTTCACCGTGGTCAATCCCAGGCGGGTCACCACCCTGGCAGCCCCAAGATCAATGGTCAGGGGTGCCACGTTCGCGATGTCGCCGTTGCCATTGCGGAACAAGGCTTTGGTCGTGGTCAGATTGTCAAAAGCAAACCGCGGTGGCCCGCCCACAAAAGCGCCCCAGTCGTCATAGCTTGTGCCATCAAACGCAGAGGCAGGCAAGCTGTCGGTCAGATCTTTCTGCAGCCCATCGATTTTCAGTGAGATGTCATAGGCCGCATCCTCAGCACCGTTCACCACGCCGTCGCCATTGTCATCGCCCAGCAGCGGGAGGACTGGCGCCTGGCCATTGTCAGCATAAGCATGAGCTGGGAGGGTGCCCATGTCAAAGCTCAGTGCAGTCGCATGCTCGTACACACGCACCTCGGAGAGGCTCGTGGTGGTGCTGTTGTTTCCGTTGTAAAGCTGGATCTTCACATAGCGGGCATCCACAGCCTGGCTGAACATCACATCGGGATAGTCACTTGCGCGATCCGCATGCATCGGCAAATCTTTCGTCATGACCTCGTTGTAATGCACGCCATCCAGAGAACACAGCACAGTGACCTTGGTGGGATCCGACGCACCATCACCCCAATTGCTGCTGTCGCCGGTGGACAGGCCCACACCCCATAAGGTCTTGATTTGACCGAGGTCCACTTTCAGGCCACGTGGGTCCGTCAGGGAGTTGCTCTGCTGGATGATGGCCCGTGTGTTCAGAAGGTTGTCGAATGCAAACCAGGGAAGCCCCGCCTCGTCCGTGGGTGTGGCGTTGATCAATTGAATGGCCTGCAACGGCAAGCCTTCGGTGGCATCGATCAAGCGCCCCTGCAATTTCACCGAGTCGATCCCGATGGCGGCCAAGGCAGCCAGCGAAAAATCCGAGGGCTTGGCTGACGACAGATCGCGTCCACCCATGTCATAGGTCACCCGCCATTGCGCATCTTCGACGGGAGTGAGCATGCCATCCAGGTTGTTGTCGCCCATCAACGGCATCAAGGCATCGGCACCGATGGCCCCACTGCCCGCGCGAACGGTCAGTGCAGTGGTCTTGCTGTCATTCACGAGGGCATTCACACCCAGACGCATGGCATCTTTGAGCGTGATGGATTGATCAGCCCCCATCAGCACTGAAGCGTGAACACCCCATGCGCTGCCTGATTCATTCACGGCGAATGCATCCAGCCCGACGGTGGATGCGCCTGCGTTGGCCTGCGCATCGACCGTCAATCCCGTCAGATTCACCACCGACTTCAACCCCTGACCAGCCCCCGTTAAAAGAACAAGATCACTCTTCAGTGCTTTCACAATGTCAGCACGATTGAAATCGAGCATCAGTTGGTCAATGCCTGACGCGATCAGGGCGTCCTGGTGTGCCAGCACATAGTCTTGAGTCTGTTCAAAGGTATTGACCTGGAAAAGACGCAGTTCCCCGATCACAGTGTGATAGTCGCCGGACGAATTCACACGGACCTGGTAATAGCGGTAAGCCTGGGCGTTGTCAAAAACGATGTTCGGATAGTCGGTGGTCCGTGAAGTGGGCGGCGTCAGCGAAATCGGATCCGGGGTGACAGGCACAAAAGTGGTGCCATCGGTCGAACCCCAGACCTGGATTTTGTACGGGTCCATATTGTTGCTGTTGCCCCAATACAGATCAGAGCGGGTCGTCAACCCCAGTTGGTTCACCACTTTGGCGGAGCCCAAATCGATCTGCAAGCCGCTCACCAGCCCTCGCGCTGGCTCGGATTCGCGGATATCGGCACTGGTCGACACCTGATTGTCAAAGGCCTGCCCAGGCCCCCAGCCCCAATCCCACCCCTTGCTGCCAATCACGCTGAAGGCATCTGGGCTCAGGTTATCTGTGATGTCGACGCCGGTTCCTCCCAGACGCAATACGCCAGTGAGCGACGCATCTTCCGGGACAGAAAGTACGCCATCATGGTTGCTGTCACCGATCAGAGGTAACTGGACATCGCTGCCAAGACCTGCGAGCCAGCCCAAATCGAACATCACCTGGGGATTGGCGACAGGTGCCAGCAACCGGATTTCCGAAACAGCATCCCAGTAATCGCCATTGCTTCTCATCTCCAGCTTGTAGTAGCGGTACGCCGTGCTGTTGTCCAGGTTCAGGTCGTTGTAGTCAGTGTAGATCGTTGCCGGAGGGCTGAGCACACTCTGTTTGAGCAGCGTGTAACTCGAACCGTCATTGGACGCCCAGACCTTGACGCTGTTGGGAGAACTGTTGACACTTTCATTGGCTCGGGTGAGCCCGAGTTGCGTCACCAGCCTGGGGGCACCCAGGTCGATGATGTAGCCACGTCCCTCGTACCAGCCATTCGCAATGCCCGACTTGGTGGCAACAGCATTGTCAAACGCATTCCAGGGTGCCCCGCCCTCGGCACCCCACGCATCCCACTGGTCCCCCGTGCCCATCAGGCTGAATGCCGCATGGGCCAGTCCATCGGTGACATCCTGGCGTATGCCGCTCACCTGCACATCGCGAATGCCCTGCTGGCCCATGCCCAGCAAACTCAGTGCGCTTTCGTACAGGCCATTGGCCGATGCGGTCTGGCCTTTCAGGTCCACCACCAGAGCGGTCGCCACGGGCCATTGCGTTGGGTCTGTCCAGGCCAATTGGGATGCCTGCACCGGGTTGACTGTCACACGCTGACTCAAGCCCTTGCGATCCACGCCAAGCGCCGCGATCATGTCGGTCGAAGCGACCTGGGTCAAGTCAAGCAGCATCAGATCCACGCCATGGTTTTGAAGCGCCACAAAGTCAATGGGACTCGTTGTCGCTGCGGTGCCCAGGAAGCTCGATGGAGCCACATCCAATGTCACATTCAACTGGGATTTCTCTGTCGGGCTGAGGTTTCCGCTGCCATCGTTGTCTCCGACGTAAGCGGTCAAGCCACTGGCATCCTGCAATGACAGTGTGATCGCCTCCCCTGCCGCGACCACGACCGAGTTCACACCCAGGCGGTTGAGATCGGCTACGCTCAAACTGCCATCCAAGCCCTGAATGGCTTGTGCATTCACTGACAGCACGCTGTCCACGCCCTGCCCGCTCACACTGAACTGGCTCACATCCACCCAGGCAGAGGCACCCGTGGCTTTGGCATGAAGCAGCACATTGCTCAGGTCAATCTGCACTTTCAACCCCGAGAGGCCAGTGAGCAGGCTGGCGCCTTGGGCGTCAAACAAGGTTTTCACATCGGCAGCGGCGCTGGTGTCCCCGACACTCAACACCACATTGTCAACGCCACCGGTACGCAGTTGCGCCAGATGACTGCGCAGCAGGCTTGCCTGCTGAATCTTCGCGTGCAGACTGACAGTCAGGCTTGCGTCTTCTTCGCTGCTGATCACACCGTTGCCATCGGCGTCGCCGATCAGGGGCAAGTCTGCCCAAGCGATGGCATCGGCGGCCAGTTTGAAACTGAAGGAAGCAGTGGCCGGCGTCTCGCTCGGCAACAGTGTTCCCGTGACTGCGCCAACGACCTTGAAACTGTCATTGCTCAAGGGATGGGCGCCCAGATCCTGCACCTGTTGCGTGGCATTTTGGTAGGTCCAATCGTGCGCGGGCACAAGACTCACTTCCTGCCCCGACGACAAGGCCTTGGCCTGCGCCACCGACAACTCCTGTTCCCAGGACTGGTAGCGATAGATCGTGCCATTGAAGTTGCTACTGTTGGGCGAACTCCCCAGGCGTTGCGTCACGTCCCAGTTGTAAGCCGATCGCAGCCCCAAACCATGCGCGGCCAGGGCGCCATCCACATAAATGTCTGTCCCTCGGCTGCCCAAGGTAAACACCACGGTGTGCCGGGCACCATCATTCAGATGCAGGCCCGATGTGTAGAGGGTGTCTCCTCCTTTGACATAAGAACCGAGATTGCCATCGCTCGTCACCCACAAGGATCTGTCGTAATCTCCACCGCTTTGCACAACAAACAGACTCCCTGACCGAGTGGTCTGGAAAGTGATGGCGCGACTCACGCCTGTCTCGGGCTCGTTCAAGCGGGCCTCGACATAAGCGTTGCCATCCAAATTCAAGCTGGCAACCTGATTCACTACCTGGATGTTGTCCATCCCTGCTTGCTTGTAGGCCGCCAGCACTGAGGCATCGTGAGGCACGGTCCCTGGGTAATCACGCCGCAGTTGAACGCTGACCTGGTCACCTGGCAGGATCGGGTTGCTCGCATGGAGTGCCGTGAGTTCGGCCATTTGTCCGGGCAACAGCGTCAGCCCTGCGCGCATGCCCATTGCATGCAATCCACTGATTTCCGCGCTCAGCCGCTGCGTGGACAAGGCCATGGCATCCGCCACCTGGACAGTCACCGGCTGACTGGCAGGCATCTGGTTCCCCGTCGGCAACAGCGTCGCCATGCGGTCGATCTGTGCCGCAGTCATCGACACCTGAATCTCATCCACGCCGGAAGCCTGTAACTCGGTGATCTTGCCCATCCAGGCAACTGCATCCTCAACGGAAGTGGCATCTCCCCCCAGAAGACGAACTTCCGACAGAATGGCATGGTAGTCACCCGTGGTGTTCATCCTGACCTGGTAGTAGCGGTAGGCTGTGTCGTTTTCGAAATACACATTGGCGTAATCGGTGACACGGGTTGTCGGTGGCGTGAGGCTGATGGGATTGGCCGTCACCGCCACAAAATTCACGCCATCGTTCGAAGCCCAGACTTGAACTTTCACGGGATCAAATCCGCTGTTATTGCCCCACCAAAGGTCAGAACGGGTGCTCAAGCCCAGTCCGCGCACCGGCTTGGCGGTGCCCAGGTCCACTTGCAGACCGCGGACCAGGCCACGCGAAGGTTCTGACTCACGCAGATCAGCACTGGACATCAAGTTGTTGTCAAACGCCATCCAGGGTGCCCAGCCCCACTCCCATCCAATATTGCCTATCACGGTGTACGCACTCTGAGGCAAGCCTTCGGTGACATCCTGCGTGGGCGCATGGATGTTCACATGGAGATTGACCTGCAAAGACGCGTTTTCAGTGCTGCTCACAACACCGTCACCGTTGGCATCTCCCCATTGGGGCAATGTCACTCCCAGCAAAGCCTTGGAATTCGCACCCAAGCCTATTGACATCGTGCTCACCCCGACAGAAGCTTGCACAGCATCGATCCCTGATCGCAAAAGATCGGCATAACTCATCGCGCTATTGGCTGATTGCAAGGCCTTGGCGTTGATCGCGACATGCGTGCCTTCAAGACTGAGCTCGCCAGGGGCCAAGGTCCATGTGCCGCCTGCCAGGGTTGCAGCATCCACGGCCAAATTCGTCAGATCCATCCGGGCTGTCAATTCGCCGTTCAAGGCAGCCAGCCCCTGCATGGCAGGCAACCCGCGCACCAGATCCGCGTGGGCCGAAGCCTGAGCGGGTTTGAGTGAAATTCCATCAATGCCAGCAGCGACCAGTCGCGCCTGGTTGTCGCTGGAAAGAAGCCAGGACACATCGTCTGCCGTGACATTCAGCGTCACCACGCGTGCACTGTCTTCAGCGGCACTGAGGACGCCATCCCCGTTGCTGTCGCCAATGAGCGTCAGGCCAGGCAAACTGGTCACACCTGTGCCAAAACTGCCCAGATTCAGCGAGACATCCTGACCCAGCTCAAGCAAGCGCAGTTCAGACACAGCGGTCCAGGCGTTGGTGCTGCCGGCCAGTTTCACTTGGTAGTAGCGATAGGCCATGGCATTGGCGAACACCACATCCGGGAAGTCCGTGGAACGTGTCGCCGGTGACACCAAACTGCCCGTGGACAGCCGAGTGAAACTCACACCATCATTGGATCCCAGGATTTCGTAGAGACGAGGATCGGGGTCTGTGGTGCTGCCCCAGTTCTGTGCATCCACCGTCGTCAGCCCCAGGCGTTGAATCACCCGGGCTTGGCCCAGATCGATCAACACACCTTGAACAGCGGACAAGCCTTGGTTTCCGTTGCGGAACAAGGCAAGCGTCGACGCATTGTCATCAAAGGCAAAGGCAGCTGCGCCGCCCGTGTTCCAGAAATCAAAACTGTTGCCACTGAAGGCGCTGGATTTCAATCCCGTGGTTGCATCCCTGGCCCACTCGACGACCTGCAAGGCATCCACGCCCAGACGGCTGAGGGACGCCAGACTTTGCGACAAGGTGGGCGAAGAACCCGTGCCCGTGCCCAGAAGCAAGCGCATGTTCATGTTCACCACGTCGACAGCGGCAAAACCATCGAACAGATCACTGTTCGTCACGGCCGTGCCGACTTGGCCGGTCGTACCCATCATGTCGATCAGACTGCTGGCCACCGAGGGGTCCAGCGTGACCACCGCGCGCATGCCGTTCTGGTGCAAACTGTTCAGCCCGGCCTTGAGTTCCGTCAACTGGTTGCTGGCATTGGCCTGCAGATTGATCGCTATCTCGTCAATGCCACTGGCCACCCATTGACTGGCCGCCTGGGTCACGGTTTGCCATGACGTGGGCTCAAACAAACGAAGCTCTGACAGGGCCAGACCGTTACCGCTCGTTTTCTGGAATTCCAGACGGTAATAGCGGTATGTGTTGAGATTGCTCAGCATCACATCCTGGAAGTCACCCGGGTTCGATGCTGGTTTTCGCAAGACCATGGCTGTCGTCGTGATGGGCACAAAGGTCTGACCATCGTTGGAGGCATAGACCAGGATGGCGTCTGGCGAATCCCAGGTCTTGTAATCACGCCCGTCGGTACTCAAGCCGATGCGCGTGACCTGTTTGGCCGAACCCAGATCCAGCGTGACATTGAGATTGGAGGATTTGGGATATTGGGATGTCGCATCAGACCAATGATTGACGAAACTGGTCTCACGGAGGTTATCAAACAACGATGAAGCGGGAGTCCAGATGCTGTTGGTGGTGCTGATTTGTGAAGCACTCAGGCCTTCGGTCAGGTCTGCTGCCGCAACAGAGGCCTGGAGCGTCAGCGTCCTGGCGGATCTTTCCACCGCATCCAGCGTGCCATCACCATTGTTGTCGCCCAGCAAGGGAAGAACTCTGGCGGTCGGCAAAATACCCGAACCCAGCGTCAGGTTCAGGCTGGGGGAATCCACCCTGACACTGTCCACGCCCAGTCGCACCGTATCCATCACACTGATGGTTCCGTTCAATCCTTTCAACAAATCGGCATTGACCGACAGCACCGATGATCCTGCGGGGTTCGAAACAGTGAACGGATTGACAGAGACCAAGGGATTGGCACCCGCTTGGATCGCATCGAGCAGCACGGCACCCAGATCGACCCGCACGGGCAATGCGCCAGACGCCAAGCCGCCAGAGAGCTGAGCAGCGACCATACTCGACAACTCGCTGCGCACCGTACCAGGGTTCACCGCGATCAGGATCTCATCGACACCTGCCTTCGCCAGCACGTCCATATTGGACATGACCAGGGCGGCATCGCGCGGGTTCACACGCATACTCACCTGGGCAGCCTCATCCTCGGACAAGCTCAATTCACCGTCGCGGTTGTCGTCACCCAGGACGGGCAGAGGTGGCAGGGTCGTGGCTGCACTCTCAGCGCGGTTGAAGTCCACCACAAGATTGACCATCGGCCGAGTGTCTTCGGAAAGCAGTCGAATCTCGCCGACCGACACCCACGCACCATTGTCCTGCGCTGTCATCTCGAGCTTGTAGTAGCGATAGGCAGTCGCATTGGCAAAATACACCTCGGGCAACTCGCTGGCACTGGTCAACGGATACTGCCATTGGGTGCTCGCAATCGCCGTGAAGTGTGTGCCATCGTTCGAACCGGACACACGCATCACTTTGGGTGACTCGTTGCCGCCCCTTGAAGTCGTGGTCAAGCCTAAACCGGTGACCGCACGTGGGCTGCCCAGATCAACGACATAGCCACGATCGGCGCTGGTATAGACATTCTGCAAGGCGCCTGAAGTTGCTGGGTTGTTGTCAAATGCCGCTGCGATCAAGCCTGCGCCATTGCCCAGATCCTGCTGGATGCTGCCTGCGATGAGCTGGAAGGCGTCCGTCGGCAAGCCATCGCTTTCATCCCGAATTCGATGGAACTGCCAATCCACAACATCGACGCCCATCTGCCCCAGGCGCAGCACATCCTGATCCAGACCCAGAGTGACCTCGGCGCCCTTGGTCCAGGTGCTGCCCAGGTCCAGAACCACGTTCAAGGCACCCAACTCACTGGCAGATAAGAAGCCATCGTTGTCGTTATCGCCGATCAAAGGGGTCCGGGAGGTAGCGCCTATGGCGCCCGTGCCAGGCGTCAGGGTGAGGGTTCCTTGTCCACTGGCTACTTGAACGGCATCCACACCCAGGCGTGCCAGATCTCTCAGGCTGAGCAACTGATCAGAACCGGTCAGCGTTGCAGCAGAGATGGCCAGACGATGGGTGGGCGACAGTTGCAACGAAGCTGTATCGATCAGCATAGAGGCCCCGTGCTGTCTGGCATCGATGGCCACGGCGCTGACGTCAACGGCTGTCTGGAATGGGGTACCGCCCTCTCCACTCAAACCGGAGAACAATGCTCCCTTGGACAGCAACAAATCCTGCCGGGCTGTCGCAGCTTCGGCGACCCAGACAAAGCCGTCCACACCGGCCTGATGCATTGCGGCTTTTTGGGCATCAAAGCCAGAGATGAAATTCTGCAGCCGATCCCCCGTGCTTTCAAACAAACGGATTTCCGACAGCTCGACCAGACTTCTGGCAGGCACATCGCTCAGCTCCAGTTTGTAATAGGCGTATGCCGTCGTGTTGGCAAAGCTGAGGTCTGGGTAATCCGTCGACCGGGTGAGCGGCATGTTCAGATCAGCAGACACCAGCGACTGGTAAGTGATGCCATCGTTGGACCCCCAGACATTGACATGCCGAGGGAACTCGGTACCTGCCGTGGACGATCCGGTGGTCAATCCGATGCGGGTCACCACTTTGGGAACTTTCAGCGACAACACCACATTGGGCAACTTGCCATCGTCCGCGTTGTAGAAGGCATAACTGGTGCCGATGTCGTTATCGACCAGTGAGCGCACGTCTCCACTGCTCCAGTTGCTGGTATCCAGGGTGGCAGCGATCTCCTTGAAATACTCGGCGCTGGTCAGATCACGAACCTCGTTCAGGCTCACCCAGACCTGGTGTACTGCGTTCTCGGCAGCACTGATCTGCCCATCCGTGTTGTCATCGCCCAAGGCCGGCCAAAGCATGGGCTGGTTGATGAGAGCGGGGTCTCCCCAGTCAAAGACCGACACCTGCGCGTAGGGCCACTGCTGGTCCGTTGCCGGGAGCAGACGAATTTCAGACACAGCTGTCCAATGGTCGGTACTGCCGCCCAATTTCAACTGGTAGTAGCGGTAAGCGGTGGTGTTGTCAAACAACGCGTCTGGAAAATCAGCCTGTCGCTGCGACGGCGGAGACAAGTCCCCCCCCGAGATCTTTTGGAAGTGAAGCAAGTCGTTGGAGCCCCACAGCTCGAATTGATGTGGATCGGCTTGCGGACTGTTGCCCCAGTTCTGGGTATCGACCGTCGTCAATCCCAGGCCCTTGACCACCCGACTGACCCCCAGATCGATGGTCATCGGTTGAACGGCATTCACGCCATAGTAGCCATATCGGAACAAGGCTTTGGTTGTGCTCAAATTGTCGAAGGCATAACGGGGTGGCCCACCGTTGGTGCTCCCCCAATCGTCATAGCTGGTACCAGAGAAGGCGGTGACCGGTAGGCCATCCGTCCAGTCGGCATTGCCAATGACATTGTTCAACAACACAGAATCAATGTTCAACTTTGCGACGTTCACCAGACCGATGTCCATCCTGGGCAGCAGCATGTTGTCCGACAACTTCACCGTTTTTTTCAAATCCAGGGTGATCTGGTCGCTGCTCAACAGGTTTGCGGGAGCGGAGCCTGTGCGCTGCAAGCTGTCGATCAGGCCCCTGGCATCCGGGACATCCAACTGCACGCTGACATTCAGGCCTTGGGCATGGTCTGCCGCCAATTGGTGTGACAGGAAGAAGATGCTGTCCTGCACATCATTGACGAGCGCGTATTGAACGGCGTCGACGCCCGCTGCCTTGTAGGTCGCCATATCGTTGCTGGAGCGCAGGTCCTGCAACAAGCGTACCTCGGAAACAACGCTGTGATAGTCCCCTGAAGTGTTGAATCGCAATTGGAAATAGCGATAAGCCGTCGCATTGTCAAAGGTAATATCCGCATAGTCTGTGGTGCGCGTGCTCGGCGGTGTCAGCGTGACCGGATTGGCGGTCAACGCCACAAAATTCTGGCCATCACTGGATCCCCAGACTTGGACCTTGACCGGGTCGTAGGTGTTGTTGTTGCCCCAATACAAGTCCGAGCGTGTGGTCAAACCCACCGCGTTGACCACCTGCGCCGAGCCCAGGTCGATTTGCAAACCACGTCCCAGGCCACGCCAGGGTTCGGATTCCCGAAGGTCGGCGCTGGTGTTTACATTGTTGTCAAAGGCCTGCCAGGGTGCCCATCCCCATTCCCAGCCAACATTGCCTATCACGCTGAACGCGGCTTGAGGCAAGCCATCTGTCACATCAAGGACGACATTTTTCCTGATCAACGTGATCTGAACAGCATCCTTCTCGGGCGCACTCAAAACACCATCGCCATTGGTGTCGCCCAGTAGCGGAATCGTCTGATCCGCAGACATCAGCTGCGATCCAGAGAGCAGGTTGAGCGTGCCAGCGTTGACGGTGACGGCGTTGACGCCCAGACTCAATGCATCGCGCAAACTCAGCTGCCCCTGGGATGCGATCAGGCCAGAGACATCCACAGACAGCACACTGTGGCCATTGACTGTTTGCTGTGAGAACAAGTTCAGCGGCAGCGTCGTGTCCAGGCCATTACCTTTGGCATCCAGCCATACGTCCCCCAGGTCCACAAACATTTGCGGGCCGTTGAGTGCCTCCACCTGCGCTTTGACGTCCAGCAATTGCCTCAATTCGGTCGAGGCGGCGCCTGCATGAACGGTGAAGACCAGTTGATCCACACCAGATGCTTTCAAATCACCTGCATGGTTGACCATGTCGGGGAGTCGCGTCCAGGCGTCAACAGATTTCACCTGCAAATTGACCGTGAGGGCCTGTGACTCTTCCGCACTGAGCACCCCATCGCGATTGGTATCGCCCATCAAGGGAAGATGGTTCAAGGCCACGTCCGTGGCATCCATCGACAAGTTCACCACCTGGGCTGCGAGCGCATCATAAAGACGGATTTCAGAGACTGCAGCCCAGTAATCGGAACTGCCAGCCAGCTTGATCTGATAGTAGCGATAGGCCGTGGCGTTGTGGAGATCGATGTCCGGAAAGTCTGTTTGTCTGGCGGTTGGCGGCGCCAGATCTCCGGCCGAGAGACGGGTGTAGACACGGCCATCCAGCGAACCCCAAACCTCGTAAGCGTGCGGGTCAGCCTGTGTGCCCATCCCCCAGGTCTGGCCATCCACCGTGGTCAGCCCCAGACGAGAGGCAACGCGGGGCACTCCCAAATCCACGGTCAAAGGTGCCACCGCTGAAATAGCGCCGTTGCCATTTCGGAACAAGGCCTTGGTGGTGCTCAGATTGTCAAAAGCATACCGGGGCGCGCCTCCGTTGGAAGGTCCCCAATCGTCGTAACTGGAGCCAGTGAAAGCCGTGGCCGAAAGGCCCGTCGTGGCTGGCGTCCAGACATTGAATTGCATTGAATCCACGCCCATGCCCATCAAGCCGCTCAGACGGCTCATGGGAACACTCAGCATGACCGGATGAGCAGACGCCGCATGGTCGGTCAGCACGGCCTGCACATTGTCCGAGGCCGCGAACGCCATGGCGGGCGTCGCAGTCTTCCAACGGGTCAACTGCTCGGCGCTCAGTGACAAATCCACCGAAAGCTCCTTGAGATGCAAGGCGTTGACCTGCGAGTCCAGCTTGCTGACGCTGACACTTTCTGCATCCGAGATACTGAGTTGGGCGGAGAGGCCGCCCAGGCTCAGCGATGAAGTCCCCAAACTGGCGACCAGATCATCCACCTCTTTGGAGGTGAGGGAGAACGCGATGTCGTCCACCCCCGCGCTGGCCAGTTCGCTGGCCTGCCCCAGCGTGCTGGCGATGTCGCCCACGGTGGTTTTCTCAGAACTCGCCAGCAGGCGAATCTCGGAAACCACCGTCCAATACTCCGACGAACCATTGTTCAACCGGACCTGGTAATAGCGATAGGCCGTGGTGTTGTCAAAATACAGCGCCGCGTAGTCGGTGGCCCGCGCCGTCGGCGAGACCAGCGTGGCTTGCGCAAGACGCGCAAAATCAACACCGTTGTTGGACGCCCATACTTCCACATTTCGTGGATCAGGGCCTGTGGCCGTGCCCCAGTTCCAAGCATCCTGTGTCGTCAAGCCCAAGCCATTGGCCACCTTGGCAAAACCCAGGTCGATCTGAAAACCTCGGACCAGACCCGGCCCCGTGCCGCCGTCGCGAATGCCCGCCCGCGTCGCCACATCGTTGTCAAAGGCATACCATGGCTCACCACCGTAACTGGACCAGTTGTCCCAGCCGCTGCTGTCCATTCGCGTAAAAGCCGATTCGCCCAGCCCATCGGTCAGGTCCGTGTCCGGTGCGAACTGGGTGCTCAGCAACAAGCTGACGTCGGTCGCGTCTTTCTCGGCCGTGCTCAGCACGCCATCACCATTGCGGTCGCCCAGTTTGGGCCAGTGGGTTGATGCGGGAACGGCGCTGCCAGTCCACACCAGGGACAGGCTGTCAACCGTTGTCCCCACCTGCAGGGCATCCACGCCCAGGCGCAGCGCGTCCTTCAGGCTCACCGTTTTGTCGATGCCCATGAGACTGGTTGCATTCACGCTCAGCACCGAGCCGTTGACCGTGAAGATTTCCGGCGTGACCAGGATGGCCACACCTTTTGCTTGCGCATCAGGCATCAGTGCGCTGATGTCGACTGTGGCCTTCAAGCCCCCATTCAGACCTTTCAAGGCACTCAGGCCCGAATTCACCACATTGAGCAAATCTGCATGTGCTGTGGCTGCTTCAGGAATCACCACGATCTCGTCCACGCCGGCACTGACCAGCTTGGCCTGTGGGTCCGGCTGCAGGATCAGGGCGGCATCGCCGCTCTTGACGTTGAGTCTCACCGTCAACGCGCGATCCTCCGCGGCGCTGATGCGACCATCATTGTCCTGATCGCCCAGGGCGGGCATGGCAGGCAGCGTGCTGGCTGAGCCCAGATCCCCGAGATCCAGGCTCAACACGTCTGGCGCGCTGTTCTCCTGGTAGAAGCGCATCTCGGACACCGACATCCAGTAATTCTGCGAGCCAGTGTTCATCTCCACTTTGTAGAAACGGTACGCTACCGAATTGGCGATAGCCAGATCGGCGTAGTCTGTCCTGCCCTGCAAGGGCGGCACCAGCGTTGCCTGGCTGATTTGCGTGTAGGAAACACCATCCAGCGATCCCCACAGTTTCAGGTTGCGAGGCGCCGTCGAAAGGCTGTCATTGCTGGTGCTCAAACCGATGCGGTTGATCACTGTCGGTGCCAGCATGTCCACCACATAGCCACGTCCATCGTAGCCATAGACATCCTTGAGATTCGATTTGGTGAGCAGATCGTTGTCAAAGGCACTCCAGGGCCCCCACCCTTCCGCGCCCAGGTCATCGAACTGATCGCCGCTGCCCAGCACTTTGAAAGAACCTTTGGGCAACAGGTCGGTGACATCTCCGCTGTACATGTTCTGCACATTGACAGAATCCACGCCCAGACGCCCCAACGCCACCAGCGATGTCTGCAGTTGGCTCGGCATGGAACGAACGCCCTGCCCCGCCAGACTGAGCACCACATGGTCTTGCGCCGCCAATGTGGGGGTCAGCGCCAGCACGTCCATGGCCGCTTTCTGGGTCAATCGGATGTCCACACCTAGCTGGCTTGCTTCGAGCGCCTGAATGGTTCGTACGGCCATCTGGGTGGCATAGCCACTGTCAATCGATGAAAAGTCAAAGTTGACAGCGTCGATGCCAGCAGCGCTCAATTCGCCAACCCGATGCAGGATCGACATGTCATCCGACAGCAGGCGCAATTCGGACACGATCGCGTGGGAATCTCCCGACGTGTTCATCCGAACCTGGTAGTAACGGTAGGCCTGGCTGTTTTCGAACATCACGTTGACGTAATCGGTCTCCCGGGAGACGGGTGACGTGATCGCTTCTGGCTCGACCATCACAGGCAAAAATGTCACGCCATCGTTGGAACCCCACACCTGAACCTTCACAGGATCGTAAGTGGTGTTGGCCCCCCACCAGAGATTGCCGCGTGTGCTCAGTCCCAGGCCATTGACCACTTTGGCGCTGCCCAGATCGATTTGCGGGCCTCGTCCCAGGCCGCGCCCAGGATCTGACTCGCGAAAATCTGCGCTGGTGCCCAGGTTGTTGTCAAAGGCTTGCCAGGGCCCCCATCCCCAATCCCATCCAACGTTGCCAATCACGGTGTACGCCGAACTGGGCAGGCCCTCTGTCAGATCCGACAGGGTGGCGTCGTAGTTCACCGACACATAGCGGGCCGTGTTTTCCTCGGCACTGACCACGGCATCGCCATTGACATCGCCGAACGCCGGCAACGCCCGATGGCGTCCAACATCGATTGCGCCCCAATCCAGCGTCACAGGCACATTCGCGGATGTGAGATTCACGGAATCGATACCGGAATGCATCATCGAGGTGACACTCAAATCGATCTGCCCGTTGGCACCATAGGCAACCGGATTGACACTCAGCGTGACTTTGTCGTGGTACGCCAGAGAAATCCCTTGTGCACGCAATGATTGCAACTGGTCCTGATCAAGCACCCATCCGGCAGCGATCTTGCGGGTCCTGCTGTCCAGCAGCGCCGACTCCAGGTCGGCCACGCTTTGCAGCGGCGCCTCACTCAGCAAGACACTCAGGTTCCCATCGCCAGCGAAGTCCATCCACTGCGTCACCGGGATGTGGTCGGCCGCCCCCACCACGGTGTAGCTCGCCGTGGTGGTGACCTCATTCGAATGGCCATCGCTCACCCGAACGGTATAGGTCAGCGTTTCGGTCTCGCCTGGTTGTAAATGCACAAATGCATCGGATGGCATGGCCACCGTCAGGTCCACCGCGCCCGTGGCGGTGAGGGCGGCACGATGAACGGCGCTGCTCGTCAGCCAGGCTTTGGCAGCCTCGGCATTGAAACCTGTGAGCGTGCCGGAAACAGACACTTCTTGTACGACAACACTCAACACATCGCTCAAGTCCAGGTCACTCACTTGAACACGTTGAACAAGCGTCATCGTCTTGTTTGCAGGCGCAACTGTGTAGGAAGTGATGGCTGGCGCGTGGAATACAGCGCTGGCGACAAGCTCAATCCGGGGTAAATCGTTGGCCCCCTGAATCAGCACCGTCACGGGTGCCGTCAGCGTATTCGTGCCATCCGTGGTGGTGTAAGTGAAAACATCCTGAAGTGGCGCATCCCCCACACCCAGAGCTTGCACCACGGGATTGTCATTGTTCAGCACATAGCTGAATCGGCCATCGGCGCCAATGAAGAACGCCCCATACGTGCCCACCAGACGCATCCCAGGCGATTCGACGCCAGTGGTACTGACTGGGCCAACACCCATCGATGTCACCTTCAAGTCTGCAACACCTTGGTCATTGAACAACAAGTTGCCCGTGGGGTTTGTCCCCGGCATCTGGTTGTTCATCCCGCCAGCCTCGACGGCGATCACCTGGTCCAAACTGGCATGGGGTGCATCGTTCACGCCCTGCGCCACAACCACAATGTTGCGATCGGTAGACGCGCCACGGCTGTCCGTGACCCGAAGAGGATAGGTCAATTCCAGTGTCTGCCCAGCTTGCAGAAAGTCCAGGTACTGGTCCGCCACACTGAGGTTCCAGTTGACGGCATTGACAGAGGTCGTTGTTTCAACGTTGAACTGCAGGTGGGAAATGACCTGTTGCAGCCAAAAGTCCGTCTGCGTCTGCACGCGAGTACTGGTTTGTCCCTGCGCACCGAGATCGAGATTGCCCAGGACCGTGCCATCGGCTGATTTGAAAACCAGGGTGGCCGTGCCCGGTGTGACGGTCATCGGCGCATCCCCTTCGGGGTCGTGGATCTGCAATCGATCCGAAGCACTCAGGATAACGGCTGAATCGGTCAGATTGGTCTGCTCGGTGATCACGGCCGTGGAATTGCCATCCAGAATGGGCGCGTCATTCGCTCCCGTGACATTCAACACCAGATCGTAGTGGACAGCGGGCGCAACGCCGTCACTCACCGTGACAGTAAAAATGTCCGAGACCTGTTGTCCAACACCCAAAGCCTCGATTGCGGACGTATTTTTTTCAATGGTGTAGGCGCCCGTTGCGACATCCACGCTCAACCGGCCATACACACCGTTCTGGGTCACGATCTGATCCGTCGCAATTTGTCCCAGAATGCCAAAACTCAATTGCGCCTGGGCATCGACATCTGAGGCCGTCAACGTGCCACTCAGGTTCTTGTCCGTTGTGACCACTGACAATGCGGTCTCTTCCACACTGATGTCCAGACTGGAAGTGAAAACAGGGGCATCATTGCGCCCTGTCACCACGACTTCCAGCTTGGCAGTGGACGATGCGCCCTGGTCGTCGGTCACGGTGTACGACACCGGCACTTGCATGATCTGCCCTTGCGCCAGCGCCTGGTAAGCCTGATCGGCCGCATTGAAACGGTACTGACCGTCTGACAGCAACGTCACACCTGCCACCGCCTTGTCCAGCTTGAAAGTGAGCGAAGCAGCATCGGGGTCTATGGCTTGGAGCTGCCCCTGAATCAGCTCGGCATCCTCCACGGCGTCCAGTGTCTGACGAGGGAGCGACGGCACATCGTTCGCCCCTGTGACTTTCAATGTCAGTGTGCTGCTGGACTTCGCCCCTTGGTCATCGCCCACCGTGTAGGTCGCCACCACCTCTTGCACTTCGTCCTTGGCCAGCGCCTGGTACGCCACATCGCCAGGAT